>Ga0169931_10006073_pt1 | contig 18297 bp, 18 predicted proteins | sample Kivu_15m_20L_FD_129675 | JGI IMG/M metagenome (GOLD analysis project Ga0169931, IMG submission 129675) | Freshwater microbial communities from Lake Kivu, Western Province, Rwanda to study Microbial Dark Matter (Phase II) - Kivu_15m_20L... | ecosystem: Environmental > Aquatic > Freshwater > Lake... | reverse complement strand
TATAATAATTTATTAAAAAAATTTATTTTATGAGATTAACAAAAATTTTTAAACTTTTATAATAATTTATCAATAAATTGAATTTGAATTTTTCAGTATCGATTGGGGATTGGGGATTGGGGATTGGGGATTGGGCCAATCCCCAATCCCCAATCCCCAATCCCCAATTTTCTTTGATCATGTTGTTGATTAATTTTATATAAAATTAAATTATTTATGATATTTAGGAAAAACAATAAATATAAGATCAATACAAATTAAATTTTAGGGTGTTAATAAAATTTTGTATAAACATCTTCGGGTCTAGACCCGAAGAATTAACATCGGGACCCGACCCTAAATCGGACCCGTGCTCACCCCTACCTTATAACAACTAAAATTAAGGAGTAACATAAAACATAAAATATTCAATAAAAATTAATTAATTATCAATATCAAAATAATTTAATATTAAATAAACAAAATGGAAAATACTCTAAATGCCATTCATGCTGCCAAAAAGTGTTTCGAGACCTACTCTCTTGATCAATTGAAATCCATGGACAAGCAAAGTTTAAAATTGCTCTGTGTTAAAGAAAGAGCTGATTTGGTGAACAATCTCGATAATTTGAACACTAAAAGTTTAATTCATGAAAGAATCGAAATAAAAAAACTTAACAAACAAGAAGCAATTCAAAGAAGAAGAGAATTCTTAGACAATCAATTTAAATAAAATCATTTATAGAAAGAAATGTTTAAAATAGAAGTAAATTATTGAAAAAATAAAATTTGAATAAATCTATAAAATAAATTTGGATGATAGAATATGTCTAAAAGAAATTGTATTAATTTATTTAAATAAAAAATAAAATTTATATTCATTTAAATGGGTTATTTAACAAATATATTCAACAAACTCAATTTTTCTAAAATTCCGATTAATCAGATAATAAAAACTAACAACATGGCAAATGCCTACCAGTCAAATAATCACAAAAAGATAGAAAAGCTTTTGAAAAAAGGAAAATACTATTATAAATCGATTAAATTTAGAGAAAATAATGATTACTCCCTGCTACATCAAAGTATAGTTGATTCAAATAAGGATGTGATTGAGATTATATTAAATCAACCGTACACTAAAGAAAAAGATGTCATAGAAGATATTGAAAATGAATTAGGGTTTGCACCAATTCACTTAGCATGTATAAAAGACGATGTGGAACTAGTAAAAGATCTTATTGCGAAAGGCAAATCGGGGATAGAGATAAAATCGAAAACAGATAATTTAAATCTTCTACACATTTCAGCACAATTTGGAAGTTTAAAAACATTTGAATATATATATAAATCATTTTATTACAAAAATATCGACACTTTGTCAGAAGAGAAATGGTCACCTTTCCATTTCGCTACTTTTATGAATAAATTTGACATATGCTCTTTCCTCATCGACAATCGAGCTGATTTATACCTAAGAAACAAACAATACTTAACTCCATTAGAAACTTCTATTCTTAACGATAACTTTGACTTGTTTTATGCATTATATAATTTCCATTACAATCTTGAAATGCTAAACTCATTTGATCATCATGAGGTATATTTACATTACTGATATAATTTAGTCAGCTAAACCTGTTCATATTGCAGCAAGTTGTAAGAAAGGAACGAGAATTCTTGAATATTTACTAGAGGATATGAATAATCTCCATGATATTTGTAATTCACATATAAAGGCAACTCCTCTTCATTTTGCTTGTATGCAGAATAACATTAATGGTGTAAGGTGTATTCTTAGAAGAAATGCCAATTTGAATATGACTGATTATCTTGGTAATACAGCATTACATTATGCCACTGAAAATGGAAATTTAGAATTATTAAGATTATTGTGTGATTACGGTGCCGATGCATTGAAGCGAAATAAAGAAGGATTGAATAGTATTCAGATTGCCATTCATCAAAATAATAGAGAAGTTAAATTGTTTTTCTTGGGGTTGGAAAGATACAAACATCTACAGCTGAAGGACTATATGTAGTAACTTTATAATTATAATATCTTTTTAAATGATGTAATTTATTATGTTGATTTCATATATGACATATTGATATTTTAATCTAATTTAAATGTAAAAGTTAATCCTTCACGTTTCAATTTTATAGACTCCTTGAATTTTATAGATATACAGTCTTCATTTTTAACTTGTATATCATAATCTTCAGAAGCTGATTTTAAAAATTTCTCAGTGTGCTGTTCTAAATAAGATTTTAATTTTGAATTGCCTGCATTTGGTAAATTAATTCCAAACAATAGAAATTCTGTAATTTCTAAATAGGTGTAATCATTATCGTAAAATTTTGCTTTAGAAAAAGATAATTTTAATTCGTTGGAATTAAAATTAAATTCTGAATTTATATCAATATAACAACTCTTTTTCATACAGTTTTCAACTTTATGTTTAGAATGATAATTGACAAGAGCAGGAATAATTCCATTAGCATAACTTTTTTTAATTTCTTTTTCCTTATCAAATGAATTAAAGGATATGATTAACTTAAACTTGTTATCTAAGTCTTCTGTATTTCTAACATGAGTTACATCGTTGACAAATAAAATATTTCCTGATCTTATAAATACAGGTGGCATACTTTTAAGTTTATTAGTTACAGTCACATATTCTGGATTATTTGATTTCTTTCCTACACGTTTATGATGTCTTAAATCAAACCAATCGCCTTTTGGGAAATAAGCATCTGTAGAATAAGAAAGATCAAGTTCATTAAAATTAGGTACAACAAGTAAGGAAGAGCCTATCATAAAGTAGTTTTGAATGTTTTTTTCTTCTAAGAGTGCAGGATCGTCATAAAACTCAAAAAATAAAGGTCTGAAAATAGTTCCGACACCATTATTTAACATAAATAAGGAGTAATAATATTTAAGAATAGAATATCTAAAACGCAGTGATTTCAGAGTGGTTTCATATAAAGTTTTTCCCATTGCAAAAGGTTCCTTTCTATAGGAATCAATATGTGCATGAGATCTTGAAAAAGGATACAAAGCTCCAATTTGATACCATTTAGAACACAATACTTCTGGAGTATCCTCTCCGAATCCGCAAATGTCTGCTCCAGTCATAGGTGCTCCAAATAAATTGAAGTTAAATATTTCAGTTATCGATAAGCGATAAAAACTAAATCTACCGTAATTATCTCCTGACCAATGTGCTGCGTATTTTCCTATTCCTGGGGAATTAGCCCTTGTAAGAACGAATGGGAACTGATCTGGATGAAGCTTTTCGAGAAAATCATAAGTTCTCTTAGCTTGCATATTAGGATAGTAATTGTGTACCTGTATGTGTTTCATGCCCTTATGATGGACTGCATTGGGACAAATAGTTTTAGTTTCGAAAGGTTCTCCTCCAGGTACATAAGGATAATTTTCATGATCTTCACAAGGAATTTTATAATCGTCTTTGCTTACCTGTCCAGCCTCAAAGGCAGCTATTTCATTCATATCAAGCCATACTCCGTCGTAAGTTAAATTTTTATAAAGATGACTCATTGCCTCCTCCCAAAAGATTTTAGATTTTGGATTAAAGAAATCTATAAAATGACATCTACCAGGCCACACTCTGTTTATAAGGTTTTCTCCTCTTCCATTTTTTATAAAGATGTCGAGTTCTAATCCTTTTTTATAGTAAGTGAAATTTTCCCACTTTATTCCTATAGTAGGTTCACTAATCATAACATATTTCTTTTTGAAATATTTCAGCATATCTTGGAAATCTTGGATATTGTATCTCTTAGTATCAACAGTAAATGACATATGATCGATCATATAGTCGATATCGTTCCATATCACATCTAAGGGTATATTTAAGCTATTATATAAGGTAAGGACTTCCTCTACCATTTCAAGGTTCTTATATCCCCATCTGCTCTGATGGAATCCAAATGACCAGAAGGGATGCATGGAATAGCCACCTAAGAATTTATGATACATTTTAATCGCAGTTTCTGGGTTTTTATCACCTAAAAATAAAGTAATGTCCAATACACCTCCTGCGACTTTATATGTTAGCATGGAGTTTTCATGATCAACAATAACATTCATAGGCAAACTATTTCTAAGATAACTTATGTGATAATTAGCGCTTTTCTCTCTCATTAAATACATAGGATGACTTCCGTATCTCTGCTTTCCTGTTCCTTTTCCGTCTTCTAATTCTCCATATATGTCCTTATTATACATAGTATAGGTTCCTGAAGGTACTTTGAAATTCATGGTTCTCTCACCTAGGCCAAATAAATTTTCACTTGGTATAATTGTTGATATTTCTGCATAGTTCCTCTTAAATACGATATCCATATCCACAGTTGAGAAAATTATTTCGCTTGTATTCTTCCTCAGAACAGAAAAAGAAAATGGATTTTCTAATATACTTAACTCATATTCATAATCAATATTAGTTGAATGGAAAATTTCATTCATGTTTGTATCATGCTTGTGGAATGGAAATGGCTCTTCTTTAGGCATTTCAAAACTTTGTTCGAATAGATCACGGAAAATGAATTGAATTTCTGATTTGCTTTTTAAAAATATTTCTAAAGTAAGATATTTATCTGAAACCTTCCCTTTTTTAAAATAACTTACTTGGTGTGGATTTTCAGATTTTTTCAGAATCAATTTAAAGCTATTGTTAGTTACAGTCTTATTCACAAGTGAGTATTCATTTCGCATTTCTATTCTTGAGAAAAGAGAATCAAATGTAGAGCTTTCTAGTGACTGGGAAATAATATTTAAAACATTTAAAATTGTGAAAAAGAATAATGTTTTCATTTTTATTATTCAGAAATAAAATTTAAATAATATTCTTAGGTGACACTTAACTAAATTATTTACAAAATTAATTAAATTTTATTAAGTAGTAGCATGGTAAGAAGAATTACTAATAATTATTGAAAATTTAGCATTTATGTATACAACTAATAAATTCCTTTTTCTTTAAAATATTTTAAACAAGATAGTTTTATTATATATTATAATTATATGATGACAACATTAATATGCAAACTAAAAGTTTATCCTATTTCACAATCTTCTTATAATAATCAACCAAAGAAGTTTTTCTCTCATGTCTTTTTAAAATATCGTTCGTAATAGGAGAATTAGTAGAATCCACTATAAGTAAATTTTCTTTTTCCTTCTCTTTTTCAATTAATACCCCCTCTTTGTCACTAGATTCACAGCTATGAGGAATGAAATTAATTACCCCATCTTTTTTGCTAATTTTAGAAATTTCACCATCACTGAGATTATTATCAGAATCATATTTGATTTCCAAAATATTTTCACAAAGATTACATTTTATTAAATTTTCGATTTGAATTAATTTGTTAGTCAAAAGAAAAATAAAAACTATCGAAGAAATTCTGAACACTATTCCGGCTAAAATCAAAATCAGTAAAACAAGATCTAAATGCAAATCATAAAATAAAATAGGCCTGGAAAAGGAAGAATCCTTGCCATCATTCACTTCTTTTAATTCATTAATCAATAAATAGCAGAATAAAACTAAGCCAAGAATCAAATAAACATAAGAAATAAATGCTAGTACATAAATTCTTCTTTTAATAATGTTTATCACAACGTATATTACAAATCCGGTGACTATTAATATCTGAATTTCAATAATTTAATTACCTCTACTATCACTCTCGATAATTTTTGATAGAAAGCATTATCTCCCTCGATTTTCTGAGTGAATGCAATATCTATTACTTCAATTGCAAAATTTGTTAAACAATCAAAAATGCAGAATGTTAAAGATAAACCAGTATATACTCCACTAGTTCGTTTTAAATCTTATTTTATAATTTTATTTACCATGTAGATCTTGCTTACTTATTTTCATTTTTTATTTTATAAAATATTATTAAAATTAATCTGAAATTTGTTACATGTTTATATTACTTACAGTTTCTAGGTTAATAAAAAATGTTTCAACTTATTTATGGAAAATTCTCTAAATAAAGTAAATTTTAAAAAATATTATATAGGTCTTATTTTATTTTAATATTTATTTTATAGTTTTAAATAAATAAATAGTCTTACTATTAGATTTTTAAAAAATCATATTATTTAATAATTAATCCAATTTATTTTTCTATTCTTTGTTATTTTTCTTTTCCAATCTAACCATAGTAATTTCATGTTGCTTGAAATATCTTCTATCTTCTATGTCTAAAAGGACAAGATTAATATAATAGGTTGTAGAAAATCTATTATTCACTGAAGGATACGTGGGAGTTAATTCGTAGGGAGAGAGGAAAAATCTAATAGGAATAGTTTCATCTGATTATTTATTAGTAAGATTTATTAATTTTACTCTTAATAGGTCCTCCATCCATTATCTCATACTTTGTAATTGTATCATTATCAATCTGCGAGCCTTAGAATATAAATCATAATTATACTTACTAGATATTATAGTTTCTCTTCTGATAAGCTGAATTTCCATAGACTTCAATCTGATACTAACTCTTTTGAATATGACATGGCCAGTAATACAATCCTTAAGATTGAATTTAGATCTGTTAACTTCAAATAACAAATGAAGCCAATCTTCTATTCCTACTTCTAACCTTATAGGCTCGTTATCTTTAAGTAAAATGCTATCTGGTTGAGGATTAATTACTCCGAATTCCTGATCATAAGTGAATGTTCTCATTTTAGTAGAAAGGGTAACCCTCAGTAAGTATCTTACTTGTGTGTAATTTCCTCGATATGTCTCAAATTGCTTCTCCACGCTGCTAAAAGAAAAGGGTAGATTAGATATTTCAGTAGAGAGAACTCCGGGGGGTTCCAAATCTTTTGCTAGAGAAATAAATCTTGATACATTTTTCTTATCTTGAAGATTTTCAATTAATCCTACTAATTCGATTTTAATCCCAGTATGCTCCAATTTTTTAGTTTTGTTTAAATTGATGATTACTTTTCCTGTAATATTTTCTCGGTCGTAAAAGGTAGCCAATTTAGTAGCTTCTCCACTTTTTTCTTTAACTGAAATTCTTTTTCTTCCTGGTACCTCATCAATTATAATATCCAGTGTGGGTTTGGAAATCAGACCAACTAAAAAATCCTATTAAAGTGTTAATAACATTTTTACCATTTGTTTTTAATTAATTTATATATAATTTATAAATTCTGCTATTTTATATTTAATTATTCTATGCTTGCACTACCTCATGGAGATAACAAAGAAAATCAAATTTTTTCAGGCTATACAGCATGTGACGAATTAAGAAAAAAGGTTGAACCAGCAGGAAAATTCTTCGAGGAATTCATTCATAAGAAATTGATGAAATATGAGTCATTCTTTGATGAGTTTATTAATCCAAATTCTAATCAGGATGTATTCATCGAAGAAGATGAAGAAGAATACGAATGGGAAAAAGAATATAGAGAATCATCTAAGAACTTGAAGGAATCTATTACATTTTCTAACAAGGAAAATTACTACGCAATGTTAGGAATAGAAGACCTGTTTCTTAATGCAACTGTTGATGATGTTAGAAAAGCTTATAAAAAAATGGTTCTTATTTATCATCCAGACAAGAATAAAGAAAATATTTCCTTAGAAAACGAAAACGATGGGAGTGTAGATACAAGTTTGAATAATTTAAATAATAAAGAAAATGGAGAGGGAGTTGTAAAAATCAACATGACAGAAGAAGAAAAAAAGAAAATGGAGATCAACCAAAAATGGCTGAAAATTAAAGACGCATATGACACCTTGTTGGACCCAGAAAAAAGAAAAAAATACGATTCAACATTTGAGTTTGATGACACCATCCCTGATGAGGAAGAGGAATATGATGAGAAAGAGTATTTCAGAACTTTTGGACCCGTATTTTTGAAAAATTCAATTTGGTCAAAAAGAAAACCTATTCCTAAAATAGGAGACATGAAGACACCCCTTGATAAAGTAAAAAGATTTTATCAATTCTGGTTTAATTTTGACACTTGGAGAGACTTTTCTGTTGAAGGAGAGCACAATGTAGATGAAGCTTCATGCAGATACGAAAAGAGACAAATGCTTAAAGAAAACAAAAAGATGAAATCGTCTTTAATCAAAGAAGAAAAAACTAGACTAAACAAATTGGCAACTTTAGCATATAAAAACGATCCTAGAATAAAAAGAGAGGAAGATAAAATTAGACTAGAAAGAGAAAAGCAAAAACAAGAAAGATCAATCCAAAAGCAAAAGGAAAAAGAAGAAGAAGAGGAAAGAGTAAGACAAATGAAATTCCAATATGAAGAAAATATCAGAAAACAAAAAGAGATGCAAGCTAAAGAAAGGGAAACATACATTCAGAATTTGATAAGCCTATCAGAGAATCTCAATATTAATTTAAGCAAAGAAGATTTATTTCATATCAACTTAAATGGAAAAGTTGACACCATCAAAAAGATAATTACCGAGATTGAACTTAAAGAAAGCCCAAATGAAAAAGTCAGAATCTTCAAATTGATGACAAGTTCTTTACTTGGTTTAAAATTTTCTGATGTTGATGATTCTAAAGAAAATTCCATTTGGACAAAAGAAGAGATATTCTCATTACAAAGATGTGTGAAAAAATATCCGGTAGGAACAAAAAACAGAGCAGAGAAAATCGGAGAAGTTATTAAAACCAAATCTTCAAGTCAAATAATTCAGATGATACATTTCCTTACTACTAATCCAAGCATTAAATTCGAGAATGATTTTGATTTGAATCAGTATCTTAATAACAGTAACAAATCCAAAAAGGAAGCAGAAGTAAGCAAGGAGAAGGAGACTAAAGAAAGCGTAAATAATAGCGCAACAATCAAACCTGCAACTCAAGCAACACAGGCAAATCCTGAAGATAACTGGAGTGAAGAACAACAGAAGGCCTTGGAAGCTGCATTAAGGAAGTATCCCTCATCAATTCCAGTAAATGAAAGATGGACTAACATTTCCAAAGATGTACCAGGGAAAACAAAAAAGCAATGTGTGGATAGGTACAAATACCTTAGTTCAATAGTAAATAAAAAATAAAAAAAGGACTCCTAATATTTTATTTAAATTAAACAAGTTTTTAAAAAATATTTCAAAAGGAAAGCAATAATTATAAATATGTAAATTAATTAAATTATTTAAATAATTAATAAAAAAATATTCTTTCTTAATTGTTTCTTAATTATTAATTCATTTCAAAGCTTTCAATGGTAAAGAAATTTAAAATAGTAAACAGAGCAGAAGACAGAGATGATCAAATCAACGAAGAGGAATTAAGTGACTTGGAAATAGACAAGCAGGAAAAAAATTCAGAAGAAGAAATTAACGATATAGAGGCTTTGAATACAATTTCTGCAAGGATGAAGGAGGATTTTCACAAAATTATGAAATCTAAAGATGTGGACTGGCTAGAAACTATGGATTTAACATCCGATCAAGGAATTAACCCAGATTTGAACGTAGATGACGATATAAGAAGAGAATTAATCTTTTATAACCTTTCTTTAAAAAACGCTGCTAAAGGAATAAACAAATTGAAAGAAAGAAACCAGAAATTAAATAGACCAGAGGATTTCTTTGCTGAGATGGTAAAGAGTGACATTCAAATGCAAAAAATCAAGAAGCAGATTGTTACTGAGCAGATAAGAATCAAGAAATTCGAAGAAAGAAAACAAAAAATGCAAAATGTTAAATTTGCAAAAGCTGTAAGGATAATTTTAATTTCTTTTAATAATCTCAAATCCTTAGATGAAGCATGAGACTAACAAGAATAAGGCTGATTTCAAAAAGAAAACAAAAGAAGGTCTTGAATCGTGGAAAAAGCGTATTTTATTTTATCAATAATTTTATATTTTAAGACATCAAAAACAATCCCGATGATTATGAAAGGATCGATGATTTCTTTGATGAAAAAGAAGGCAAAGGCAGAAATAACAAAAAGCAATTTGGAAAATTTGGAAAGTTTAATAAGAACGGAAATAACAAGTTTCAGAATAATTCAAATAAGTTTAACCAGAACAGAAATAGCAAGAAGAACATAAAAAGACCAGGAAAAATAAAAAGAATGATACAAAGAAATAAGAAAAATTCAAAGAGAAATTAATAAAAATTCTGAGAATATAAATTAAATGATATAATGCATAATGATATCGTTTATTATTTTAAATTCTTTCAATATTTCTTTTTATTTAGTCATGGAACTCAGGAATATATTTATAAAAAATAGATTAATTGAAGTTTTTAATAAGAAAATAAAAATTATTGTTAATAATTAATAAGAATTTGAAATGGCTCTTGTTCCATATAAATATTGCAATCCATATTGTGAAAATACAGAATACAAAAATTTCATAATCCAAGGAGAATTCATAAAAATACATCAAGATATTCAAAACGGAATAGGAAAAACATTTTGGGATTGCGTATTTTATTAATTCTTACCCAGATTGTATAGTCATATGTGCTTTCCGATTATTTACAAAATAAATATCAAAGAGATTGGACAAACACAACCTGCATTGAACTAGTAAAAATTATAATTAATTTTAGGGAACTGGTTGCGGTTTAATTCCTATTACTATTTCGCTCTTGAATTGCAAAAATGTTTATGCTACTGACTTAGAAAAAATTTTGGAGCACACAGAGAGGAATATTAAAGAAAATTATAAAGAATGTATGTCATGCATAAAATTAAAAAAGTTAGAATGGTAAAAATAATTTAAAGCTTTCTATCATCTTCAAAATAAATAGGGGTTGTACAGAAGATCTGGAGTACTTTAGAGATACTAAGATAGACTTGATAATTATATCGGATTGCTTATATAAAGAAGCACCTTGGGAAAAATTGCTAGAAACTCTTCTCTTCTTTTCCGATTTCAATCCTCTTCTCGAAATCGTCTTTGCCTATAAGATAAGATATATCTATCAAAATTTGTTTCTTGATGAAGTAGGTAAGTTTATATCACTTTATTAGCCTTATTTTACTTTTTTCATAAATAGTTAAATATTTTGAAATCGAAAAAATCCCACAAGAATTGCTTAACCAAGAATTTCAAAATAGAGGTTATGTCATTCTAAAAATGCACAGGAAATAATATATTATTTACAAATGATATTATTGGTTTATGCATAGATGATTTTCAAATTAATTATTTTATTTACCTTAAATATTTAATTATTTAGAAATTTACTATAAATTATTATGATTGGGAAAAAACGAAAAAAATCAGAAAACGAAATAGACGAAGGATCAGACGAATATGAAAATCTTCTAATTACGAAAAGAGAACATACCAGTAAAGTTAAAGAATTCAGAGAAAATATTCGCAAATATTCATTCTCAAACCAAAGAAATCTAATAAATAATTCCTTATTTCTACAAGGTGATCGAAATTCACATCTAATTGACTCTATCTCAGATAAAAAAGAACCAAAAGTTTTAATATTCTATTGCAGTGGTTCTTTCTGTCTAAAGCTTATGGAGAATAAAGAACAAAAAATTCTAATCTATGAAAAAAATTTCTTATTTAAATACATGTCAAATCAACTTAATTTCTGTGATAGGGAATTTACAAAGGATATTCTTAATCCGACCTTGGACCCCGAAGGACTAATTTCAACACCTAAAACCTTACATGGTAAAAGAATCTTTTACAGAATTTACGAATTTGATAAAATTATAGACAGCAACAATATGACATTAGAAATGTGGAAGAGAATAGGTAGAACTATAAGGAACAATTACGAAGATTATGATTCTTTTATAATAATACATGGAACAGACACAATGGTATACACTGCATCAATTCTTTCTTTTATGCTTGAAAACCTGAATAAACCTGTAATACTAACAGGGGCACATATTCCTCTATCTGAAATGAGAAATGATGCCCACACAAATTTAGTAGACGCTCTCACAATTGCGGCTTTTTATAAAATACCAGAAGTTTGCATCTTGTTTGGCTCAGAATTATTTCGAGGAAATAGAACAATTAAAACTGATAATGTTCATTTTACGGCGTTCGAATCCCCTAATTTTCAACCTCTGGCTGAACTAGGAGTTAATATAAAAGTAAACTGGGAGTTTGTATCAAAAGAAAGTGAGGATAATTTTTGTTATTTTGATGACCTTAATAGTAATATCGGTATTGTAAAAATATTTCCCATGATCGACGATGAACAATTTGAGACTTTTTTTAAGCCACCTATTGAAGCTGTTATCATAGAAACTTATGGAGCAGGAAACATTCCTCTAAATAGACCCAAATTAATTGAAATAATCAAAGAGGCTTCTGAACGAGGTGTTATTTTGTTAAACGTTTCACAATGTAGAAAAGGGGTTGTGTCTACCTCATACGAAACAGGGAAGTTACTTGAAAATCTAGGAGTAATATTCGCTGGAGACATAACATTAGAATGTGCCCTGGCGAAACTGTCATATCTCCTAGGGAAAAAGTATGACAGAAAAACTCTTTTCAAAATGATCAAAACAAATCTTAGAGGTGAACTAACGCCACCCTTTGAAGAACATTTTTCCTATCAATCGAATTCTTTTATTAATTATATGATGAATACATTAGATCTTACGCATGAAGACAAAGAAAGCAAAGTTTTCTTTGATTCTTTAATGCCATCTATTATAAATGAACTGATAGAACAACAAAATTTAGAAATTTTGAAAAAGTTTGAAAATGAAATAAGTCACATAAATTTTGCGGAATTTACCGAAAAATCCCCCCTTCACATAGCAGCTAAAAATGGAAATGAAAAATTTGTAAAATTTTTGTTAAAGTTCAAAAATATTAAAATTAACATGCTAGACAATAAAAAAATGACAGCTTTAAACCATGCATGTCTTCACAAAAAAGAAAATGTTGCAATAATATTAAAAGATTCAGGAGGAAAGTTGAACGAAGATCCTTGCCTGAATTTAGGACACCATTTTTCAAAATTGGCCTATGAAGGAGATTTAAATGCTTTGAAGCTATTTCATGAGTGTGGAGCTAATCTTATGGCTAAAAATTATCAAAATAGAACTGCGGCCCACATTGCAGCTGCTGAGGGGAAGATTGAGATATTAAAATTTTTGATTACTGAAGGCAAATACAATATATTTGAAAAAGATAAATATGGTAATATTCCGATCGATGACGGAAATCAAGAAATTAAGGAGTATCTTAAACAGTATATAAATAAACATTAAGAATTTATATCAATTTTATTCGAGTTTCTAATTAATAGCATTACCAAACAGGATAACGCTAAGTAAGAATTTAATCAATATTAAAAATCCTTATATTAAATTAATGTTTTATGTTTATAAAACTTCCCCCTTCTATTTTCACAAATAATTAAATAGCATTTTTCAGATTTATTAAAAATAATCATATTTCTTAATTAAAATGGAACTCACTATTCTTAATACTTTCAACAAATTTTTATTGAAAAATGTAATTTTATAACAGATGTTTTTAATTTTAAGGGTGTTGTTGATCAAGAAGGTGCTAATTACATAACAAAATCTTCCATAATAGATAAGACCTACTCTCAAGAAAATTTTGAAGTCAAGATAATAAATAATCTCGCAGAATATCTCAACACAATGAAAAAAGAGAAACGACTCACTTGTAAAAATTTTATTTTATTTTAAGCAATTGCTCATTCTTTATATGAAAAATATATATCTATGGATGATGAAAAAATAGAAAAAACAATAAAAAGATTATTCATGACTTACCAAAATAAAAGAAGAAAAATTTTACTACACAGTTTCCTAAAATATAGATTAATCACACACAAATCAAAAATACAATCTAATTTTTCTAAAAACAATATACTAGAGATACAAGAAAACAATTCAAACATTTCAAACGTCTCTAATAATTCAATCTACAGAAAGAAAAAACTTCAAGAACTTCAAACGTCAAGCAGTAAAACTAATAAGCTTAGGCAATTAAATAATAGAAATATTTCTACGAAAAATATTTACAAAACAGAAGGGGAATCAAATACTCCGATGAATAACATTCAATATAAACAATCTGACACAACTGCTGATTTCAAAACTATAAATTCTGAAGAGATATTTAATTTCAGTCAAGATGAAAATAACAAACCCAATGATGTTGTCAAATCAATGCAAATTTCTAATCCTGAAAATTTCGCGATCATGAAAAATAAAGAAATTCACAATCGACTATACGAAGTAAATATTATTTTCATATTCCTCAGGACGGAAAAAGAAGTAAATTACTTCAAAACGAAATAGCAAATTTCGAAAGGATAAAAGAAATCAGAGAGTGCACATTTTCTCCAAAAATAAACAAATACAGAACAATTTCACAAACTAATTCAAGAGATCCAGGATATATTCATTTATACGAAGATAGAAAAGCCCGAGAACAAAATTTACAACACATGAGTATCGAGAAAGAAAAAAAAATGAATACTTTGTATTCCTTCTCCCCAAGTTTAAATTTAACTAAAAATAAAACGAAAATATGTTCAAAGGAATTTTTTGAAAGATTAAAATTTTATGATAACACAAAATCAGAAAAATTTAAAAAAATAAAAGAGGAAGCTCAAAGAATCCCAGGTCGTTCTCATAAAAGAAAAAACTCCCAATCCTGTGTTAAGAATAGAGAAACCTCAACTACTTTGAACATTTCCTTCGATTTAGTTGAATATCAAAACAAGAAAAAGAAAAAATTGAAACAAATTGAAAAATCTATGCTGCAAGTAAATACATTAATTATCATTTTATAATCCTAAAGGAACAAGGTATCACATTCAAACCTAGACTAAACGAAGATGTGAATATGAACATAAATTCTTCATTGATTGAGAGAAGCCAAGAATTCGTAAGAAATAAAAGTGAGAAAATTAAAGCCTTAAAATCTAAGGACAACAGAGAATGCACTTTTTCTCCTAAAGTAAATAACTATTCCTCAAAGACAAATTTAATTAACGATAAAGAGACGAATTCAGTGGGCGAGAGATTGTTTAAATATCAAAATATTTATAAGACTAATTTAGAGAATCGTAAAGAAGACCTGAAGGAATATTATAAATTTAAGCCTGAGATTAACAAAAATACTTATGATATTTTAAAGCAACGGGAGCTTATGATGAATGAAATCAGGGAAAAATATGACATGAACCCTAAGAAGAAAAATGCAGATGATATGGAAGAGAATACACCTGATGACCATATAGAAAAAGAAGAAAGTTTAAATAATATGAATCTAAGTAAATCAAACAAAGAGGATTGTTCAGCAAGAATGTCAAAAGAAAATAGTATTCCTAATCTGTTAGAGAAGTAATAAATCTTATTAAATATTTTTAGAAATAAAATTAAGGATAAATCCTGGAAACAGGAGAGAAATGAAAATAGACAAACATTAAAGAATAAATCAGGGAGGCCGGATATTTCTGATTCTCGTTTAATGGAAATGGCCAACGATTTCATTAAAACAGATGAGTCTTTAGAATTATTTCAAGCAAGAATGAGAGAAAAATATTCCAAATTCAATTCTGACAGATTAAGCAAAATTAATCCTTTAGATATGGTTAATAAAGAATTGAACAAAAATATAAAAAGTTTTAATCAGAATGACCAACCCGGATCCTCATCTACTTCATCATCACATAATAAAAATAGAAATGCCAAATTGGAAAATAATATTAATTTAAATGATAGTAAGAAACATGATTCAAAGGACAAAAATAAAGACAATAAACTTTACACAAATTTTGATGAAGCGTTTAAGTATTACAATTTGCTTGAAACATGATTGATTGGCTTATTCGTTTGAAGGAATATCATTATGTGATAGGAATTTTTTAATTAAACTTAATTGACATAAATCTGAATTAAATTTTTATATAATGCAACCAGTTTATTTTATAATTAATAAATGCTAAGTTTATTCAATTCAAATCACTCCGATTATTTTGGAAGAAAAAAATCATTTTTTAATAAATCTTATATAGACTATTGTATGAAAGAAATAATCGCAAATAATAATCTAAAAGAAGAAGAAATGAAAATTGTTAAAATTGCAAAATCAAAATATATAGGATTTCTCTGTATTAATTTATTCTTATTCTTTTTCACGTGTAGAAGAATTTACAAAAAAGGACTGTACGAATTTAGAATAGATAAGGCTCAGCATAGTATTATCAATAATTTTTATTTCAATACTATTTTAAGCATTTTTCTTATGATGCTAGTTTATAAACAATCACAAATGTCTTACTATAACGATTTAAAATATTTGATAATGAAATATAAAAATATTAAAAAAGAACAATACTATGATGCTGAATTAAACAAAAAAATTTATGACCTTTATGAAAAAGAAATGACTGAAAAAATAAAAAGCACATGAATAGTTGATAATATAAGTTTAATATTAGATTAGATTTGTTTTAATAACATAACAAATTCATTAAAGAAACTTTACTTAATCTTATGTTAAAATTTTTCTATAATCAAATATAATATTACATATAAGGATCATTTACTCATTTTTTCCTCTGAACGTATCTTAATTTTCTTTCTTCTTTTTTCTCAAATTTTTTAATATCATCTGTCGAAATCTTTTTGATGACAGGTTGCCATTCTGTATTTTCAGTATATACATCTCTTATTAAGTTATTATTATCCAAATGTTTTCTATTTGTACTCTGATTTATTTGGTTACTCTTATATAGAAGATTATAATAAGTTCTCCTTTCATTTGAAACTGTTTTCTGATGTTCAAGTATTTGTTCTTTGATTGAATGCGCGATAGGCAGAAGAAATTCTGAATTTAGCCCAAGATCAGCACATAAATTCTTAGAAAACTCCTCTGGCGAATTGTGTTGGTTGTTTATATCCCACTCAAACTGATCTGTTAATACCATATCACCCAAGCGTATATCTAACTTAATTGTCTTTAAAATTTCTCCTTCATATTTTTCAAATTTTCTATATTGATTTATTTGTTTGTTCATTTGATGGACTATCTCTGACTCGAAACTCTGAGGGAGAAGGTTGTCTTCTACTATAATTTTAGCGAAGTTTTCTACTTTAAGGTAAGGTTCATTTAACTCCCAAAAGAAAATCTCTTTAAATTTTTTCCCCTCTAATTCAATATTAATATTAATAGGGATTAGATTTCCGAATCCATAATTGTCATCAAAATCTTCAGTTAGTCTTCCTCTTTCTCTCTTTCCCTTAAGAAGTTCCATTCTTGTTATTGTCATACCTGCTAATTTAGGTTTGTTGGAATAAAGGTTGCTAAGCCAATTATCAATTTGTTCTTCGAATTTTTGTGTATTTCCTTTTTGCTTTCCTTGAAGCCAAAGCGATAATGTAGAGTGGTGTATGCCTAAAAAATAAATTATTTTATTTTACCTGTTTCTCTTGCAACATCGACTTGTTTTATTCCGTATTTCTGCAAAGCATCATTCAGTTTTGTACGTAAATCTCTTTCTTGAGAAATAAACATTTTCCAAATTATAAATAAATAAAAAACAAAAAATTAAAAATAATATAATTAATATAATCACATAAAATCACTTACAAAGTAATTTAGTGAAATATTAATTATTCGATTGTTTTAGGAACAACATACTATAATATAAATATCTCTACAAACATACTTTATAACATAACTTTCACAAAATTTTAATTTTAATTTTATTTTTTTATTAAATAATAAAATTTTCTGTAATTTATTTCTTTCCCTGTGCTTGTTGTTGTTTCAAAATAATATGATGATTTATAAGATTCATGTGATTTGATTTGGTCTTCAATAATTCGTCTATCTTCTCCATGTTAGCTTTTATCATAGCCATCTTCCTTTCACAAAATTTCTCTGCATTGTCTAATTTGGTTTCAACAAAATAATTGGTTCCGATTTCTACCATAACGTTGCTGATATCCGCACATTTTCCTGGAACATACAAGGAGCTAGTGATAGGAACTAAAATATCTCTGTCTTTTGCGGTGGCTAAATCTTTCACATATTCCTTGTTGTCAACAAATTTATTTAAAGCGACTTTTAAACTTGTGTAGTAGGAAGAATAAGAAGAAATCTCCTGTTCTAATTGTTTTCCTATGTAACCTAGCTGCTCAAGTGAAAGGTTTTCTAAAGGGATTTCTTTTGTTTCCGAAGATGAGGAATTCATTATGTTTAATATATAAATTAAATAAAAATTATTTATTTTTAAATTTTTATTTGTAAAGGATAACATACAAGGATAAATATGAATTATGCTAAAATTT
>Ga0169931_10006071_pt1 | contig 18298 bp, 15 predicted proteins | sample Kivu_15m_20L_FD_129675 | JGI IMG/M metagenome (GOLD analysis project Ga0169931, IMG submission 129675) | Freshwater microbial communities from Lake Kivu, Western Province, Rwanda to study Microbial Dark Matter (Phase II) - Kivu_15m_20L... | ecosystem: Environmental > Aquatic > Freshwater > Lake... | reverse complement strand
GACGGCTACATCGAGCCCTGTGGCTGCACGGGCAAGGAGAATCAGAAGGGTGGACTCAGCCGGCGACGGAACTTCCTGCGCGCGATCGAGGCCGCCGGCTGGCCCCTCGTCGCGGTGGACCTCGGCGGCCAGGTGCGGCGCTTCGGCCGGCAGACCGAGGCGAAGTTCCAGTCGATCGTCGACGGCCTGCGAGCGATGGGGTATGCGGGAGTCGGGTTCGGGCCGGCCGACCTGCGGCTTCCGGCCGAGGAGCTCATCGCAGCGGTCGCCGCGGTCGGCGACGCCCCCACGCCGTTCATCGGTGGCAACGTCGGTCTGCTCGGGATCGACGCGGGCATCACGCCGCGATTTCGCGTCGTCGAGGCGGGTGGCCTGCGGATCGGCATCACGACGGTGCTCGGAGACGGCGCGGCAGCCCAGTTTCGCAACGACGACGTGCAGGTCGTGCCGTCCGCGCGCGGCCTTGCGGACGTCGCCGCGGGGCTCGCCAGGGAGCGGTGCGACCACCAGGTCCTGCTCGCGTGGGCGACGCCGGAGGAGACCCGGGCGCTCGCGGCGGCCTATCCCCAGTTCGACATCGTGGCGACCGCCGGAGGAGCGGATGAACCGCCACTCGAGCCACAGTCCCTGCCGGGCGGTGCGATGCTCGTCGAACTCGGGCACAAGGGCATGTTCGCCGTGGCCGTCGGCCTCTTCGATGCACCGCAGCCGCGACGGGCACAGCGCGTGCCGCTCGACGCCCGCTGGGGCGAGGCCGCGGACATGATCGAGGTGCTCGCGAACTACCAGCGGAAGCTGGAGACGCTCGGCTTTCAGGGGCTGGGGATCGTGCCGATTCGTCATCCCAGCGGACGACGATTCGCCGGCAGCGCCGCCTGCGCGGACTGCCACGCACACGCCTACGAGGTCTGGGAGGGCACGCCGCATGCCAGCGCCCTCGCGACCCTCGAAGAGCAGATGCCGCGCCGCGATGCCGATCCGGAGTGCGTCTCCTGTCACGTCGTGGGCTGGGCTCCGCAGCGTTTCGAGCCCTTCGAGGGGGGCTTTGCCGGGATGCAGGCGACTCCGCACCTCGCCCATCAGGGCTGCGAAAACTGCCACGGCCCGGCCGCCGCGCACACCGCCGTGGAGCGGGGAGACGTCCGGGCCAGCGACGAGGAACGCGATCGCCTGCGACGGGAGCTGGTGCTTTCGCTGGCGACGCCCGAGGGGCGGCAGAAGGCGGTGAACAACTGCCTCGAATGCCACGATCTCGACAACAGCCCGGGCTTCGACTTCGACGCGTACTGGCCGCAGGTCGAGCACGGCGAGCCCGCACCGGCGGCGACGTCGGCGGGCGAGGCGAAGAAGACCGGGACGCGGTGATCGTGCCGATCGGGAGCCCCCGCGGTGCATCCGCCGGGTCGGCTCAGCCGAGCTGGGCGATCGCCGCCTCGGGGATGTTGAAGTTGGCGGCGACCGACTGCACGTCGTCGTGGTCGTCGAGCCGCTCCATCAGATCGAGCACCTGACGGGCGGTCTCGACATCCTCCACGTCGACCGTCGTACTGGGCACCCGAACCAGGTCGCTCGATTCGATCGCGATGCCGGCGGCGCCCAACGCATCCGTGACGGCGGTCATCGCCGCCGGTTCGCAGGTGATTTCCCAGCGGTCACCGACGAGCCGCACGTCGTCGGCGCCGGCCTCGAGCGCGGCCTCCATCAGCTGCTCCTCGCTCCAGGCGGACTGGGGCACGCGCACCACCCCCTTGCGCTCGAAGAGATACGCCACGCACCCGCTGCCCCCCAGCTTGCCGCCGCACATCTCGAAGATCTTGCGAATCTCGGGAGCCGTGCGGTTCTTGTTGTCGGTGAGAATCTCGCACAGCACCGCCACGCCGCCGGCCGCGTAGCCCTCGTAGAGCGACTCCTCGAGGCTTCCCGCCTTCGACTCTCCCGTTCCCGCGGAGATCGCCCGCTGGATGTTGTCCTTGGGCATGCTCACGGCCTTCGCGGCGTCGATCGCGTACCGCAGTCGCAGGTTCGCGTCGGGGTCTCCGCCGCCGAGCTTCGCGGCGACGATGATCGCCTTGGCGAGCTTGCTCCAGAGCTTGCCGCGCTTGGCGTCCACGAGCGCCTTTTTCCGCGCGATGTTCGCCCAGTGCGAATGTCCTGCCATGGCGGTACCTGACTGACGGGGATGGGGTGTGGGATTGGCGGAGAGGTCGGAGGGCCGCATCGCTCCCGTGCCGGCTCGCCGGCGGGGCTAGCGCGGCTTGCGCTTCGCGAGCTGTCGGGCGTGCGACTTCCCGCCGCCACCCGAGGCGGGCCGCTTCGGCCCGCGGTCCTTCGCGGCCGGCGGCCGCGCGGGACGGGCGGTCGGCTTCATCGCCCCCTTCTTGTCCTTGTCACGGCCCTTCTCGCGCGCCTTGTCACCCGCCTCATCACGGGCCTTCGCGACGGGCCTGTCGGTCGTCTTGGCCGCAGGCTTCGCGGCCGGCTTCGACACCGCCGGCGGTGCGGTCACGGGCGGCGTCGAGGGCGTGGTCGCGGCAGGCTTGCCCATGTTCGGCTTCACCACGAACGGCTTCGGCCCCGGCTTGCCGGTGGCGCCCTTGCCATCGGGCCGCTTTGGTCCGGCCCCCGGTGGCGGCAGGGGAGTCTTGCCGGCCGGTCGCGCGGCGGCCTGCGGTCCGGCGGGGCGATGGGCCTCGGCCGACTGCCTCGCGGCCTCGGCCACCTTCTGCTGCTCCTTCGTCGTCGCGGGTGGTGGCGGAGCGGGGGCGGGCAGCGCGTCGCCGCGCTTCGGAAAGCGGTCCTTCACGGCCGGATTGACCGCCTGCACGATCTTCCGCACGGTCGTGCCGTGAAGATTCTCGAGGCACTCCACGCCGAACTGGTGGAGCAGGGAATTGAATTCGGCGGCCGCCTTCTTCGAGATCGTGCGTTCGAGACCTGGCACCCGGCCGGCGTCGTACTCCGCCTGGGTGATGATGCCGCAGAGGTAGAGGCCCGTCAGCGCTCCCAGATCGAGCGGCACGAAGTGTCCGCCGAGCGCGGTCGAGGCGACGTGGTGAACGACGAAGGGCGAGATGCCGTGGAGGTGCTCGAGCGTCTTGAGCCCGTGCGCGAGCGAGTGCTTGCGGGCCTGTTCGAGCGAGAAGTTGTAGGTCGACTCGAAGACACTCTGCAGGGCGCGTCGTAGCGAGAGGGCCGCCCGGTCGGGATCGGGCAGGTCGCCGAGCGACTCGGCGAGCTCCGCCACGGTGGTGACGCGGATCTCGTTGAGATCGAAGAAGCCCTCGAGGAGCTTGGCGAACGCCTTCTCGGCGACGGCCGCCGGCGCGTTCTCGAGGCAGCAGGCGAAGAGCACCTGGTCGAGGAGAGGCCGTGTCACGTTCGTCGCGACCGGCTTGTACTGCGCCCGCAGCGCCTTGTGCAGCTTGGCGATCAGCGGGCCGCGGGCCGGGGGCTTCTCCGGTGCGACCCGCGCGGGCTTCGCGTCGGCCGCCGGTCGGACGTCGGGACGGGACGACGCCTTGGCCGGCGTCGAGCCCTTGCGGGCGCCGGGGTCGGGTCGCTTCGCTGCGGTCATGGTTCCTCCCGCGCGGGGGCCGCGTGGCTCTCGGATGGGGTCGCTGGATCGCCGTCTTGATCGGATTCGGGCAGGACGCTGTCGAGCACGCGACTGATGTCGAGCGCGTGCTTCACGCCGCCGTCGAGCTCGAACCGGAGCCGCGGTGTGTAGCGTGTCTCGATGCGCTCGGCGATGCGGGACTGCAGGAATCCGGCGCTGCTCGCTAGCCCCCGCAGCGCGAGCTGCTGCTGCGCGGGAGTGCCCATCACCGACACGTGGACGGTCGCCCCGCGCATGTCGGGAGCCATCTCGACGCGCGTGACGGTGACGTCGCGCACTCGCGGATCGCGCACCTCCGTGAGGATCGCCATGCTGACGACCTCCCGCACCGCCGCGGCCGCCTTGAGGAGTCGCCTCGTGCTCACGACAGCGTCCGTGCGACCTCCTCGATCCGGAAGCACTCGAGGACGTCGCCCTCCTTGATGTCGTTGAATCCGGCCAGCTTGATGCCGCATTCGAGCCCGTCGCGGACCTCCCGGGCGTCGTCCTTCTCGCGCTTCAGCGACTCGATGCCGTACTCGCCGATGACGCGGCTGTCGCGGATCACGCGCAGCCGGCCGTTGCGGGCGATGACGCCACCGATCACGCGGCAGCCGGCGATCGTGCCGATCCGGCTGATGCTGAAGGTGCGCTGCACGACCGCGCGACCGAGTTCCTGCTCGCGCTTCTCGGGGGCGAGCATGCCCTCGAGCGCGTTGCGCAGGTCGTCGGTGACCTGGTAGATGATGTCGTAGCGTCGCACCTGCACGCCGCGCTCCTCCGCCAGCGATCGCGCCCGCTCGTCGGGCACGACGTTGAATCCGATGATCACCGCATCCGAGGCGTCGGCGAGCTGGACGTCGGCCTCGGTGATGCCGCCGACGGTCGCCTGGAGCACGCGGATCTTGACCTCGGGGTGCTCCAGCTTCTGGAGTTCCTTGAGGATGGCTTCGATCGAGCCCCGCACGTCGGCTCGCAGGATGAGGTTGAGCGTGGGCGTTTTCTGGGTGCCCAGTCGATCGACGAGGTTCTCGAGGGTCACGTGGACCGGCGCGCTCGACAGGACGGTCTGGCGGCGGATGCCGCTCCGCTTCGCGGCGACCTCGCGGGCCCGCGCGATCGAGTCGACCACGTAGAACCGTTCGCCGGCGCCGGGCGGGACGTCGAGGCCCGTGACGAAGATCGGCTCCGCCGGCCCCGCCTCCGATGCCTTCCGGCGATTGAGCGTGTTCATCATCGCCTTGACGTGCCCGCTCGCCTCGCCGCACACGATCGCATCGCCGACCTTCAGCGTGCCCTTCTGCACGAGGAGGCAGGCGACGACGCCCCGGCCCTCGTGGATGGAGGCGTCGAGGCAGACGCCGGCCGCGTCGCGGTCGGCATTGGCCCGCAGGTCGTGCAGTTCGGCGATCGTGAGCAGGGTGTCGAGCAGGTCGTCGACCCCCGCGCCCGTCACCGCACTGGTCTTCACCACCTCGGTCTCGCCGCCCCACTCGGTCGGCAGCAGCTCGTTGGCCGCAAGCTGCTGGTAGACCCGTTCGACATCGGCCCCGGGCAGGTCGATCTTGTTGATGCATGCCACGATCGGCACGTTCGCCGCCCGCGCGTGGCTGATCGCCTCCTCCGTCTGCGGCATCACGCCGTCATCCGCCGCGACCACGATGACGGCACAATCGGTGACGTTCGCGCCGCGGGCCCGCATCTGCGTGAAGGCCTCGTGCCCCGGCGTGTCCACGAACGTGACCGAACGGCCGTTGCGGTCGACCGTGTAGGCCCGCATGTGCTGCGTGATGCCGCCGCTTTCCCGTGCCGCGACGTCGATGCCGAGGATGCGGTCGAGCAGCGACGTCTTCCCGTGGTCGACGTGGCCGAGGAAGGTGACGACCGGCGCCCGTGGCATGCGGAGCGCCGGATCCTCGTCGACGGCGTCGAAACCGGTGAGGAGCTCCTTCTCGAGATCCTCCGCCGACTTCAGGTCGAGCTGCACGCCGAATTCGGCGGCAAGCAGCTCCACCATGTCGCGGTCGAGCATCGAGCCCATGCTCGGCATCGACTCCGTGCCAAGCGTCAGGAGCTTCTTGAGCACGTCGCCCGCGGGGAGGCCGATCGCCTCGGAGAATCCGCGCACCGTGCACGGCACCTGGATCGATGCGTTGGTCTTGCGCGGCGCCGCCGTGGAGACGCCGCTCGCCTTGCGGGGGGCGCGGCGACGCCGGCGCATCGCGCCGTCGTCGTCATCCATGCCGGACCCGGTGGTGCGCTTGCGGTTGAGCTGTCGCTGTTCGCGGCCGCCGAGCAGGTCGTCCTTGGGAGCGGCGCCCTTGGAAGGCGTCCGCCGCGGGCGGATGCCCGGCTCCATGGGCGGAGGCACCGGAGCCATGCCGGCGGCCCCTCCGCGGAGCAGGCCGCCACCCGGGCGCGGCCGCTGGCCCTCGCCCTGGCGCTGCTCGTGCTTCCGCATGTGGTCGGCCAGGGGCTTCGCACCGCCGGCCTTCGCGCTGCGGATCGCGTCGAGCGGGAGCTTGACGTCGGGCTTCTGTGCCGCCGGCTCCTGCGGCGCACGAGGCACCGGCGTCCGTCCGGCCGCAGGCAGGGGCGCGAGCTTGAAGGCAGGCCGCGGAACCGGCTTGCCACCGGCACCACCCGGCCGCGGTCGCGGCGTCGCGGGCTGGCCGCCCGAGGCAGGAGGTGTGCCGGACTGCGCCGCAGGCCGCACGGGTTCGCCGGATGGTCTCCCCGCAACTCCGCCCGGAGCGATGTAGTCCTCCTTCTTCAGCACGGTCGGCTTCGCGACCGGAGGCTTCGCCGCGACGGGCACCGGCGCGGCAGGGGCCGTCGCGGCAGGCGCGGGCCGCACGGGTGCCGCGGGAATCGGGGCGGCAGGTCGCACCGGCGCCGGCGGAGCCGGTCGCTCAGGCGGACGTGATCGCCCGGCGATGAATTCCTTGAGCTTGCCGACCTCGTCGTCGGTCATGCTCGCGAGGGCGGAGCCCTTGTCCTGGATGCCGGCGCGCGTGCACAGGTCGACCAGCTCCTTGCTGTCGATCTTGAGTTCTTTCGCCAACGTGTAGATGCGAACCGCCACGCCGTACCTTCCCAGCCGCTCCCAGGGAGCAGGTTATTCGGTCATGTTCATCGTTCCGACGCCCATCGAACCAGCCACGCCATCGCGACCCTCGCGCACGCCCCGTCATGATTCGCCCGCAGCCCCTTCGGCGGCCGGAGCGGTCGAGCCCGATTCGGACGGCTCAGCCGCCGAACCATCCGGAGGCGCGACCCCGGCGGCCAGGGCGTCGGCCGCGTCCGCGTCCGCCGTCGCCTTGGCGATCCGGTCCTGCTCGCGCTGCTTCCGCCGCTCGTCCGCGGCCGCCATCTCGGCCATGGCGGCCCGGCTCTCCGCTTCGGAAACGATCGCATCGACCGCCTCCGCTGACAAGCCGCCCATTTCCATGAGGTCGTCGGGCTCGATCACCGACAGGTCGTCGTACGACAGAAAGCCCTCGCCCACGAGCTTTTCCGCCACCGCCTCGTCGAGGCCCTCGATCGATGAGAATCCCATGATGGCCCGCTCGATCTGCTGGTCGAGCTCCTCGCGGGTCATGATCTCGATGTCCCAGCCGCACAGCTTGCTGGCGAGCCGGACGTTCTGGCCGCGACGGCCGATCGCCAGGGAGAGCTGATCCTCTCGGACGAGCACGATCCCGCGGCCGAGCATCTGGCAGAGGATCACCTCGTCGACCTCGGCGGGCTGCAGGGCGTTGGGCACGAGCACCTGCAGGTCGTCGCTCCAACGCACGATGTCGATCCGCTCGCCCCCGAGCTCCTCGACGATGTTCTTGATGCGGTTGCCGCGCACGCCCACGCAGGCGCCGACGCAGTCGATCCGGTTGTCGGAGCTGATCACCGCCACCTTGCTGCGGTAGCCCGGCTCGCGGGCGATGGCGCGGATCTCGATCACGCCGTCCGCGATTTCCGGAATCTCCTGCTCGAAGAGCCGCTGCACGAGCTGCGGGCGGATCCGCGACAGGATGATCTTGACCCGACTTCCCACCTTCCGCACCTCGAAGATGGTTGCGCGGATGCGCTCGTTCGGGTGGTAGGACTCGCCCGGAATCTGCTCGCTGCGGGGCAGGATCGTCTCGTTCGCGCCGAGCGTCACGGTCGCGGTCGCGCCCTCGAAACGGGTCACGACGCCCGACACCATGTGACCGATCTGCTCCTCGAACTCGTCGTGGATCGCGTCGCGCTCGGCTTCGCGGATCTTCTGGATGATCACCTGCTTCGCGGTCTGGGCCCCGATCCGACCCGACAGTTCGGCCGTATCGATCGGCTGACCCGCATGCGACCCGGTGAGCGTGCCGTCCGCGCGATCGATCGCGATGGTGACATCCGCCTCCTCGCCGTACTGCCGCTTGAGCGCGGTGACGAGCGCGGCCTCGATCGCCAGGAAGACGATCTCCTTGTCGATGTTCTTGTCGCGATGGATCGCGTCGACGATGCGGAGAATTTCTTCAGGCTTCATCGCGCTCTCGGCGTTCGAATCGTCGGCACAGGCGCAGCCGGCACTGCCGACGCCCTCGCACGACATGGACGCCGAAACGCCCGACGTGGCACGGGACCCACATCAGGCGCTTGGACACGAATCCGCGGACCTGCAGCCAGCGCCGCCTGAACCAAGAATGAAGAAAGTACGGCCGCAGGTGGCGACTGTCAAGCAGCCGCCGCCATGCCGGCCCGTGATCTCAGGCGTCCCGCCTCACGCCGGACAGGACCGGACGACGAGCGACCCGGCCTGGCCCTGGGGCGTCACGGCGGTCGAGATGAAGACGTCTCCGGCCGGCTCGCCGCCGCGGGCCGCACGCACCGGGCACTCCGCGTCGGCGGCGGCGTGGTTGAGCACCGGGAAGAGTTCCCCCTGACCCAGCGCGAGCACGCTTGCGATGCACTCCACGAGGCCGCTGCCCGCGCCGAGATTGCCGAAGTGACTCTTCGCGGCGACCACCGGCGTGCGGCCGCTGTGATCACCGAGCACGTCGCCGATCGCGAGAGCCTCGTCACGGTCGCCGACCCGCGTGCTCGCCCCATGGGCGTGGACGTGACCGACGGCTTCGGCCTTGGTGCGGGCCCGGCCGAGCGCCGCATGCATCGACCGTCCGATCGCCTCGCGCTTCCGTCCCACCGCGACACCGTGGGCGACGCAACTGGCCGCGTGGCCCACCACTTCCGCGTAGATGCGGGCGGACCGCGCCCGCGCGTGGCCGAGTTCCTCGAGCACGAGGACCGCGGCACCCTCGCCGAGCACCATCCCCCGACGGTCGCGGTCGAACGGCCTGCTCCACGTGGCCGGGTCTCCGTGGCCGAATGCCACCTGCTCGGTCTGGAGGGCGTGCACCGTCTTCATGGGATGGACGCGGGTGCCGGTCGCCCCCGCCACCATCACATCGGCCGCTCCGCGCCGGATCGTCACCACGGCCTCGCCGACGGCGAGGTGACCACTCGCCTCGCGCAGCGTCAGGGAATTGCTCGGTCCGCGGAGGTCGTTGTAGATGGCGATGTGGCTCGCCGGCATGTTGGGGAGGTACTTGAGCAGCCAGAGCGGCGTGAGCTGCGGCATGCCGTCATCGGCCCAGCGGCGAAAGTCGAACTCCCCCGCTGCCGCGCGGCACCGGGCGACCGCGGCGGTGAAGTCCTCGGGCAGGGTGAGCATGTAGTCGGAGCCGAACACGCATCCGAACCGGCCCGGATCGTGGTGCGCGGCCGCACCGCTGTCCGCGATGGCCCGCTGGGCGGCGGCCACGGCCATCTGGCTCTCGCGGCACATCACCTTCAGCCCTTTGCGAATCGACTTTTTGCGATCGGGGTCGAGGGGGCCGAAGTCGGCGATGTCGCCGGTGAAGCAGCGGGCCTCGGCGGCGTGGTGCAGCGGCAGCCCTGCGGTCGGAAACGAGGTGACCGGGGCGATGGCGCTCTGGCCGCCGCGGAGCCCCCCCCACACGTCCTCGAGCGTGAGGCCCAGCGGGCAGACGACGCCGAGTCCCGTGATCACCACCCGCCGCTCTGCATCGTCCACGTCGCGCATCGGGCAAGCCGCCTCCTCAGTCGTCCTCACGGCCCGTGCCGCGGTGCCTCACGGGCCGCCCCGGAGTCGCGGTTCGATCACGACGACGACGTCGCGACGCTTCGCATCGGGCACCAGCGCGGGCACGGTATTCTGCGCGGGCACCGGCCACGGCACCAACCCGATCCCGATCACGAGCGTCTGGCTGGAGGGCCAGCGAAACCGCTCGCCGACCCGCACGGCCGCCACCTGGGGCACCTCCATCTGCAGCTTGCCGCGCACGCCGGCGGGTGCCGGCAGGGTGACGGGTGCGAGCCGCTCGACCTGGTCGATCCGGCAGCGGAAGACCGCCTCCACGGCCGTGCCGTCGGCCACGAGCAGGGGGTGGACGTCGATCGCGAGCCCCTCGTCGCAGGCACCACTCGAGGGCTGCCAGCCCGGGGGACCGACGTCCTGGACGTAGGGCAGCTTGCGGCCGCCGGTGAGGATCGCGGGCAGGCCATTGGCCGCGAGCACCGGCCCCGTGGGGAGTTCCTGGCAGTCGGAGCGGGCGCGCAGCCGCGCCACGACTTCCGCGGCATTCTCCCGCGCGAGGATCCATGCCTGAACGCCGGGTGTGGCCGCCGGGATCGGCTGCAGGACCGGCCTCGCGTCGCCGCGCCACGCCGGGCTGGCCACGCCGAAGACCCGCACGGTGAAGCGATGCGGGCTGGACGCCTCGCCGACGAACCGCGTGACGATCTCCTCGACACGGGACTGCATCTCGGGCACGTGGAAGCACGCGAGCTTCTCGGGACCGGCCGAGAGCGAGGCCGGCGAGGCTCCGTGCCACGCCGCGTAGCCGGTCTCCTGCAGGATCCAATCGACGACGTGCCGTTCGCTCCCGGATCCGGCCACGGCGACGAAGGGCGCGATGTCGTAGGTCTTCCAGACCTGGCCCGAGTCCGCCGGCACCTGCGCCGCGGCACGTGCGGCCGCGAGCGCGGCCGTCACGAGCACAAGACGCATCGGGAGATGCACGCGACGGGACACGGCACGGGCTCCGGAGGACGCCGGGACGATAGAAACGCCTGGCCGGAGGAGACAAGCGGAAAGAAACGAGGCGAAAACCGCGTGTCCGGCCGGATCGAACCCCGACGTCGGCCGTCAGGAGCCGAGGCGGGCCAGCACGAGGCTCGCGTTGTGACCGCCGAATCCGAAGCTGTTGCTCATCGCGACGTCCACGCGGGCCTCACGGGCCACGTTCGGCGTGTAGTCGAGGTCGCACTCGGGATCGGGGTGCTCGAGGTTGATCGTGGGCGCGATCACGCCGCGGTTCATCGTGAGGGCGCAGGCCACCAGTTCGATGCCGCCGCTCGCGCCGAGCGTGTGCCCGAGCTGGCTCTTCGTGCTCGAAATCGCGAGGCGACGCGCCTGCGGCCCGAAGACCCGCTTGATGGCCACGGTCTCAGCCTTGTCGCCCAGCGGGGTGCTCGTGCCGTGGGCGTTCACGTAGTGCACGGCCTCCGGTGCGAGCCCGGCGTCGTCGAGGGCCATCGCCATCGCCCTCGCGGCCCCGCGCCCCTCCTCGTCGGGCTGGGTGATGTGGCCGGCGTCCCCGCTCGCGCCGTAGCCGCGCAGTTCGGCGTAGATCCGCGCCCCGCGTCGGCGGGCGTGCTCGAGCTCCTCGATCACCACGACCCCGGCCCCCTCCGCGAGCACGAAGCCGTCCCGCTCGGCATCGAAGGGACGGCTCGCCTGCTGCGGGGCGTCCGCGCGGAACGACAGGGCCCGCATGTTCTGGAAGCCGGCCAGACCGATGGGCGTGAGCGCGGCCTCGCTGCCCCCGGCGACCATCACGTCCGCGTCGTCGTACTGGATGGCACGCAGGGCGGTGCCGATCGAGTTGGCGGCGCTCGCGCAGGCCGTGGCCACCGCGAAGTTGGGCCCCTTGATGCCGTAGAGGCTCGACACGTGGCCGCTGGCGGAGTTCACCATCAGCTTCGGGATCGTGAACGGCGAGACCTTGTCGATGCCCTTGTGCAGCAGCCGCTCTTCCTGGGCCTCGAACTCCCACAGGCCGCCGATGCCGGAGCCGATCACCACGCCGCAGCGGTAGGGCGCCGCCGTCGGCAGGTCGAGCCCCGAGTCCGCCACGGCGTCCTTGGCGGCGGCGATGGCGAATTGCGTGAACCGGTCGAGTCGCTTGAGTTCCTTCGGTCCGGCGATGTCCTCGCGCTCGGCTTCCCAGGGCACCTGTCCGCCGAACTGCACGCGATAGCCGGCCACGTCGAAGAGCGTGATCGGACCGACCCCGCTGTCGCCCTTCACCAGGCGATCCCACACCGTCTCGAGGTGCCGGCCGAGCGCGGTCACGACCCCCAGCCCGGTCACCACGACACGACGCTTCATCCTGCGCTCCGCTTCCTGGCGGCGGGCGGTCGGCCTGGAGCGGCGCCGCGTGCCGTCGGGCCGCTCACGCCTGCTGCTTCTCGATGAAGTCCACCGCCTGACCGACGGTCTGGATCTTCTCGGCGGCGTCGTCCGGAATGTTGATCTCGAACTCCTCCTCGAGTTCCATCACGAGTTCGACCGTGTCGAGCGAGTCGGCACCGAGGTCGTTGATGAACGAGGTCTCGGGCGTGATCTGTTCCTTGCTGACCCCCAGCTGGGAGGCCACGATGTCGATCACGCGCTCTTGGACTGAAGCCACCGTATGAATCCTCCTGCGAAGCCCGCTCGTGGTCTCGAGTCGATCCGTCCGTCCGGAACCGAGCGTCCGGAAACGATTCTCCGGCATCCTGCACGATCGCAGGATGCACGCCGTCGCCGCGACCCCGCTGTGATCACAACTCGCGGCATCATCGCGGGACGTGAGACGGCTCCGCCCTCGTGCGGCACGGGGGACGGGGAGGGTCCGCGAAGATATACCCGTTGGCGGCCGCACGTGTCCAGCCCCGGCACATCGGGGTGTCTGGGGGGAGGCATGGCCGTTTCGCGGCTTTTCGCGGCCTTGCCAGCCCTCCCTGTCAGCCGATGAGGCCGCCGTCCACCACGAGGGTCTGGGCGGTCACGTAGGCGGCGGAGGGCGAAGCCAGGAAGAGGACGACGTCGGCGATCTCCCACGCCTCCCCGAGCCGCTTCGCCGGCACCCGCTTCTTCACCTCGTCGAGCAGGGCCGGACCGAGGGCCGCGGTCATCTCGCTCGCGATGAAGCCGGGAGCCACGGCGTTGACGGTGATCTTGCGACCGGCGAGCTCCTTGGCGGCCGTCTTCGTGAGGCCCACGAGGCCCGCCTTCGACGCCGAGTAGTTCGCCTGACCCGGGTTGCCGATGAGTCCGGAAACGCTCGCGACGTTGACGATCCGACCGTACCGCTGCTGCATCATCGGTCGACTCGCGGCCCGCATGAAGAGGAAGGGGGCGCGAAGGTTGGTGGTGAGGACCGCGTCCCACTCCTCGTCGCTCATGCGCGGCAGGAGGGTGTCCCGCGTCACGCCCGCGTTGTTGACGAGGATGTCGAGGCGGCCGAACCGTTCGACGACGGCGTCGACGACTCGTTGGGGCTCCCCGTCGCGCGACACGTCGCAGGGAAACGCCTCCGCGTGGCCCTCGTTCGCGGTGATCGCCGCCGCGACGTCGGCCAGCTTGTCCGCCGAACGCGCGACGAGGGCGACCGTCGCACCGGCGGTGGCGAGCACTTCGGCGATCGCCCGTCCCAGGCCCTGCGAGGCGCCCGTGACGAGCGCGACCTGCCCGTGCAGATCGACCCGCAGCCGGCCGCCGACCTCCGTCCCGCCCGTCTGATGTGCCATCACGTGCTCCCGTCTGCTTCCGTCGATCCCACGCGCTTCAGTCAAAGACGCCGCAACACGCCACGCTTCGATCGATCCGCTTCATCAGGCCGCGCAGGACGCGGCCCGGGCCCACCTCCCACACGGTGCCGACACCCGTCGAGAGGAGGTATGCCATGGAGTCGCTCCACTCGACAACTCCGACGACCTGCCTCGCCAGGAGCGCCCGGATCTCAGCCGGGTCGTCATGGGACCTGGCGTCCACGTTGCTCACGACCGCGATGCGCGGCGGCCGGAGGACCACCGCCTCGAGCGCGGCTCCGAGCCGCTCGACCGCCGGCTGCATGAGCACCGTGTGGAAGGCGCCGGCGACGTCGAGACGCACGCACTTCATCGCTCCGGCGCCGGGAGCGGCCTGCTCCAGACGGCCGCAGGCGGCCGCCGAGCCGGATACCACCACGTTGCCCGGGCAGAGCACGTTGGCGACCTCGAGCACGTCCCCGTCGCGGCAGTCGGCGCAGAGCGCGGCGACCGCGGGACGATCGAGCCCGAGCACGGCCACCATGGCCCCGGGCCTCCGCTCCGCGCACTCCTGCATCGCGCGGCCGCGGACGTCGACGAGACGCACGGCGTCGTCGAAGGAGAGGACACCCGCGAAGACGAGTGCGGTGTACTCCCCGAGCGACAGGCCGGCGGTGATCGCCGCCGCGTCGAGCGGGTGGCCTTCGCGTGACCGGAGCACCTCGAGTGCGGCGAGGCTCGTGACGAGGATTGCGGGCTGGCTCACGGCCGTGGTGTTGAGCCGGTCGGCCGGCCCGTGCCGGCTCACGGCCAGCAGGTCGTAACCGAGCAGGTCGGATGCTCGCGCGAAGAGTGAGGCCGCGGCGGCGTGCTCGTCCACCCACGCGCCGGCCATGCCGACCGCTTGGGCACCCTGTCCCGGAAAGACGATGGCGGGACCGCCGGCCACGCCTCAGTCCTCGGACTTGATCACGACCCGGCCCCGGTAGTGGCCGCAGGATTCGCAGACCCGATGGGTGGGCACCGCCTTGCCGCAGGTCGGGCAGAACGTGAGCTGCCGCGGCACGAGAAAGTCGTGCGCCCGCCGCGAGCGGGTCTTCTGGTTGGATTGGCGGCGTTTGGGGACGGCCATGGTGCTACCTCGTGCCTTGGAAGGCTAGCCGCAGCGTCGCCGTGGGTCAACGGGCGCGGATCACGACGCGTGCCGCTCTCAGAAGAGCCGTCCCTCGGCCGGCGGTGGCGCCCCGCCGAGGTGCTCCTCGCCACGGGCGGTCAGTCGGCGGCCGCGCGGGGTGCGGACCACGAATTCGCACCGCAGGAGAAACGGCTCCACGTCGTCCTCGAGCGTGTCGGCCGCGGCGCTCATCGTGTGGGCGATCGCCTCGATGCCCACCGGACCTCCTGCGAACACCCGCTGGATCGTCTCGAGATACCGGCGGTCGAACGTGTCGAGCCCCATGTCGTCGATGCCCTGCATGTCGAGCGCGGCCCGGGCGATCACCACGTCGACGGCGCCGGCCGCGCGGCTGGTCGAGTAGTCGCGGATCCACCGCAGGCGGTTGTTCGCGAGCCGGGGCGTGCCCCGGCTGCGGCGCGCGATCTCGTCGGCCGTCGCGTCGTCCATTCCCATGGAGAGCTTGACCGCCGATCGGCGCACGATCTCGGCGAGCTCGTCCGTGGTGTAGTAGTCGAGGTGCTCGCGGACGACGAAGCGGTCCCGCAGCGGCGCGGAGATGAGCCCCGCCCGCGTCGTCGCGCCGACGAGGGTGAAGGGGCGGAGCGGCATGTTGATCGTGCGGGCCGCCACGCCGTCGCCGAGCGTGATGTCGACCCGGAAGTCCTCCATGGCGGGGTAGAGGAACTCCTCGACGGCGATCGGCAGCCGGTGGATCTCGTCGATGAAGAGCACCGAGCCCTCGGCCGCGTTCGTCAGGTACGGCAGGAGGTCCTTGGGCGCCGCCAGCGCGGCGCCGCTGGCGATCTGCAGCGTGGTTCCGAGCTCGCGCGGGATGCACGTGGCGAAGGTGGTCTTGCCGAGTCCGGGCGGGCCGTCGAGAAGGATGTGTCCCAGCGGCTCGCCACGCTTTCGCGCCGCGTCGATCGCGATCTCGAGCCGCTCCGCGACCGCCCGCTGGCCGACCATCTCGTCCATCCGCTGCGGCCGCAGCGCGCGGTCCTCCGGGGCGGGGTCGTCGGTGGCGTGCACGCTCGGCTGCCGGAGGGGTTCCATGGCCGTAGCGTAGCGAGTCGCCCCGTTGTTGGCGGCCTCCGAGGCGCGGCGTTGCCGCGCCGGGGCGCCCGAGGCCCGGCATGGCCCGAGCGGTTCGGCGTCCGGTTCACCGCGGCCGGTGCAGCTGGCGGTAGATCACCTCGAGGGCGTCCTGGACGGACTTCGGCTTCTTCGTTTCCTGTCGCAGGGCATCGACGAGCCGACGGGCGTCGGAGTCGGTGTGGCCGAGCGACCGCAGGACGTCGAACGTCTCCGTGATCACGTCGGCCCGGCCGGGCTCGCCGGGCGTGTCGCGCGCCACCAGCAGGGCGAACTTCGGCATCCGACGCCGCAGCTTGGCGATCATCCGCTCCGCCGTCGCGGCGCCGATGCCGGGCAGGCCGGCGAGCGACTTGGCATCCTGCTCCTCGATGGCCCGGGCGATCTCCCCCACGGGCCTGACGATCGCGCGCAGGGCCTTCCTGACGCCCACGCCGTCCACCTCGCAGATGAGATCGAAGAACTCCCGTTCCGCCTCGGAGAGGAAGCCGACCAGCCGCGGGACGAGGTTGCCGCGGGTCGGGTTGCCCTCCAGGTATTCCAGTGTGTGGAGCACCACCGGTTGCCCGATCCGCTGCTGCAGGCTCCGGCGGACGAGGTCGGTGACGAGCACCTCGTGAACGACCGGGCCCACGGCGATCTCGACCGCCGTCGGCTCAACCCGCTCGAGGGTGCCCGAGATGCGCGTGATCATGCGCGTCCGCTCCGGATCCGGCTGACACCGGTCCCGAAGAGCAGCGGCCTGAGCCGCAGGTGCCAGTCGGCCAGGGCGACGGCCAGCGCGTCGGCCGCGTCGGCCGGCTCGGGCCGGGCGGCGAGGCCGAGCTCGCGTTGCACCGCGAGCTGCATCTGTTCCTTGCCCGCGTGGCCGGCTCCGCAGAGCGTGCTCTTCACGCGGTTCGGCAGGTAGTGGTGGACCGCCAGCCCCGCCTGGACCCCGGCGAGGCAGATCACGCCACGGGCGTGCCCGAGCAGGATGGCCGCCTTGGGAAAGCGGACGTGCGCGAACACCTGCTCGATCGCCATCGCGGATGGACGCAGCGAGTCGAGCACGTCGCGAACACCGAGGTGGATGGTGTGCAGCCGCGCCTCGAGCGACTCGCCCCGGGAGCGCACGGTGCCCGCCTCCACGAGCCGCACGCTCGTGCCCTGGCACTCGACGACGCCGTAGCCGGTGACGTTGAGCCCGGGATCGAAGCCCACGACCCGGTGGGCGGTGGCGGGCATGGTGGACGGACGTTCCATGCCGGGAAGCCTAGCGGCCCGGGGCGTCACGACCCAAGGGCAATCGAGCCGGCTGCGGGGCCGCCCGGTGGGCGAAAGCCTCCGTCGCCGTGGATCCATGGCTGCACGCGTGGCGGTGTGGGACGCCCAATTGAGCCATGGCTCCAAGGCTTCTCCGGCTTCCGCCCACCGGGCTCGCTGCTCGCGCGGGGCAAGGTCCCGCCTGTGCACGTTCAACGCCCTCTCCGCCGGGCTCTGCCGGCGGAGGGCGGTAGCCGCCGCTCAGCGGCGGCCACGATCGCCCGGAGGTGCGACCGTCAGGCCGTCCGGGCACACCTCGGCTGTGCCCGCGACGGCCCAGGCGAAAACGGGCAGGATGCCCGTGTTTCGCATACACCCGGCAGGGCTCGAACCTGCAACCTTCGGTTCCGTAGACCGACGCTCTATCCAATTGAGCTACGGGTGCCTGAACGACAGCCACGATACCGCACGAACTCGGTGGCACCAAGATTGCGGCGCGTCGATGGCGGATTGCCGCGTACGCGTGCCGCTGCCCGGAGCGGGGGGCGACGATCGGAATCCGCGGAAACTCATCCGCCCGGGGCGGTCTCGGGCGCGCGGATGAACCCTTCTTCATCGATGGAGACGAGGTCGGCCAGGAGCGCCGCCCGGGGGGACTCGCAGGCGGTTCCGCCGGGACAGGGCAGCGTGGCACCGATCACGACCGAACGGTCGATGACGATGCCCGGGAGCGCCTCAAAGCCGAGTCGCTGCCGCATCGACGCGGCGGGCCAGACGACGACACCGTTCACCACGCGCCCCACGCTTCCCGCGTCGCACGTGGTCTCATGATCTCCGCCCCGGCGGCTCACGGGCGTATTCATCGCCACGAGCCCCCCCGCCTCCGGCGGTGCGTAGGCGGTCACCACCTCGACGCCGGTGACCGCTCGGAAGTGATCTGCGGCGGCCCGGGCGGCGGGCAGATCACCGAGCGATCGCAGCGGCACGATCACCGCAGCGAGCCCCGCCCACGCCGGGGAGCCCGAGCCATCCCCGTCGGTCGCGACGGCCGACACCTGGTCGACCCGCGCGAGCCAGAGCGTCGCCCGCTCCCGGACGAGGGCGTCGCGAAGCCCGGCGGGCGGCTGGTCGGCGGCGACCACCGAGGCCTGGATGCCGAGGAGCGGGCCACCGTGCATCCCGAGCGTGTCGTGCAACGGGTCGCCGGGCGCCAGCGAGGTCACGAGCCGGTCGCCGCGTTGGAGGAGCACGCACCCGTCGAAAGCCTCCGCCGTGGCCGCGGCGGCCGCGGCATCGACCTCCGGCGGGAGTCCGACACCGCGGATGCCGGCCATCCG
>Ga0169931_10006070_pt1 | contig 18299 bp, 15 predicted proteins | sample Kivu_15m_20L_FD_129675 | JGI IMG/M metagenome (GOLD analysis project Ga0169931, IMG submission 129675) | Freshwater microbial communities from Lake Kivu, Western Province, Rwanda to study Microbial Dark Matter (Phase II) - Kivu_15m_20L... | ecosystem: Environmental > Aquatic > Freshwater > Lake... | reverse complement strand
CCCGCCTCCGGCCAAAACTGGGAATTGAAAAGGATTAGCGCGACCGGGCAACGAGGAATAGCAGGCACCTCCCACGGCAACACCTGGGACAGCGTCCAATTGCGGATCGAATACGCCTACCCTGACGGGCGTGAGTCGGCCTTCGACATCCACACCAGTTGGGTCAACCCGGATTGCTTCCCAGGCTATGTGGACCAGGAGGTACAATTCCGATTCGAAAACGCCACCTGGCTAGCCCACCAGCGCAAACGGGGCGTGGAGCTATCCATCGAGGGTTTGACACCGCAAACCATCAAGGAAACCCCCAACCATCATTACAACGCCGAGCTCCTGGAACCCTGGAACGAACGGCGCAGGCGAGGCTACGGCCTTGAGGTAATCCACCGATTTCTGGAAGACTTGGCCCACCTTGAATTCGGCGGGCCCGAAAACCAGAAGGCGGACCGTCTCATGGCCCTTCGGAAGCAGCCATGGTGCGACCTGTCCGCCGACAGAAACACCGTCGCGATCGTCCAGGCCATGGAAGCCATCCTGGAATGCCACTCCCAAGGCTTACCCGGTGCCTGCGCCTTTATCAATACTCCCAAGGGAGGAATTTCACTCAAGCTGCCTGGATCCACAGACAGACGAATCCTTTACTCCAAAAAGGTTTGAGATCCACCCGCCGGACCGACTGGTAATCCCCAACGGATCCAACCCCAAGGAAATCCAGCCATGCAAAAAACACCTACGCCCATCCTCCATGACCATGAGCCTGCATCGAACCGCGAAAGGGACCAGGCCGCACAAACCGAACCCAAGTGCCTGAGAACTTTCACCCCGACACAAGCCGTGCTCGGTTCCGGCGCCGGATCCCACCTGTGGACCCCTGATGGCAGAAGGCTGACAGATTTCACCTCCGGCGTTCTGGTCGCAAATCTCGGGCACAATCCACGCCAATGGACCTGCCGCTTCGTGGAACTGATGGGCTGGACCAAACTTCTCGGTTCAAGCACCGAATCCACCTTCAACATGGACAAAACCTTCACTGAAGGTTCTTTTATCCGGGCCACCCCATTGACCGCCTACAACGCGCTGACACCGATCGAAGTCGCCGCCTCCAAAATGCTGATCCAATGCTGCTCCAGCCGCCCGGGCGGTGCCAGGCTTCAACAAGTCCTTTGGGCCGCCTCCGGGTCCGAGGCGGTAGTCAAAGCCCTCTGGGCGGCTTTGGCGCGTGACAAATCCCGGGATTTGATACTGGCTTCCCGTCACGGGTTTCACGGCAAAAAAGGACTTGCCGGTGCCGTGACCGGAAGCGAGAAGGACAAGGAACGCGACAGCAGGGTGCGTTTTTTCACCTTCCCCATGGAAGAATGCCGCGACATTTCCCAGAGGAATATCCCTTTTGATCCCTCCCCATACCTCGAGGAACTGGAATCCATCTGGGAAAACCATGGAGGCAGGTTCACCGCCCTCATCACGGAACCGTACCTGGGGGGAGGCGGTTCCTTCCATCCTCCAGCGGCCTACCTGCAAACGCTGCAGAAATTTTGCCGGGAAAAGGACATCGTGTTCATCCTGGACGAGGTCCAATCCAACTTCGGCCGGACCGGGGACCTGTTCGCTTTTGAAACCTACGGAGTGGAGCCGGATCTGGTTGTCCTGGGCAAGGGGTTGGGCAATGGCATGCCTGTTGCCGCGGTGGTAGGAAGAACCGACATTCTGGAAAACATGGATTACGGAGAGGGCTCGGATACCTGGAGCGCCAATCCATTGGCCTCGGCAGCCGTTTTGGCCACGCTGGAGGCTTTCGCCAGGGACAAACCCATCCCAGGCATGAAGAAAGCATCCGCCATCATCGAATCGGGCCTCCTCGCCTTGAAGTCTGAAATCCCTTTTGTCGCACATGTGCGCGGTGAAAAGGGCGGGATGGTTTGGGGCGTGGAAATGCGGGACCACGGCGGCTTCACCGCCAAGGAATGGGCCAATCGTTTTGTCCTGGAATGCTACCGGGGCGAGGGAGCCGAGGGGATCCACCTGCTCGGCCCGCTGGCGCAAAAGGTTATCCGGATTTCCCCACCCCTCGTGATCACCGAGGACGAAGCCAACGGCTGCATGGCCCTCATGATGCGCGTGGCCCGGCGCCTCTTTGACCCAAATCGATGATGTGACCCATGGAAGCCTTTTTCGACCAAATCTTTGGCGGTATCGCGGACCTGTTTCCCGACGGGAGCTTTCCGGCCCAACTATTCAACCTGCGCGCGCTCATCGCGCTGACATTTGTCGGGTCCATTTGCGGCCTGATGGGATCGATGGTTGTGGGCAGTCGGATGGCCTTTTTCAGTGACGCACTCGCCCACTGCGCCTTCGCGGGAGTTTCCATCGGTTTTTTGGTTTTCGAAATGTTGGTCGGTAGTCAGGGCAAAGATGACGGAAATTTCTGGCTGACTGTGACTCCGCTGATGATCTTTTTTGGAGCTGTGGTTGGCTTGGGCATCGCCCAGGTTCGGCACCGCACCCGGTTGGGAAGTGACACGGTGATCGGGGTATTCTTCGCCGGTTCCCTTGGATTGGCTGCCGCCCTCAGCCAATTGGTCCGCAAACGCCGGCTATTCAACCTTGAAGAGTTTCTCTTCGGGGATCCCCTCCAGGTCCGCTCCAGTGATTTGTTTTTTTTGGCGGTGGCTTTGTTGCTCGTCTGCCTGTTCCTGCGCTTTTTCTTCAACGGGCTGGTCTTGGGAAGCTTCAATTCAAGCCTCGCCCAATCCAGAAAGATCCGACACGCCCTTCTTCAGCACGGGTTTATCATCCTGCTGGCCATCGTGGTGAATCTCTCGCTGCGCATCGTCGGGGTACTTTTGATCAATGCCCTGCTGATAGTTCCGGCAGCAACCGCCATGAACTGGAGCAAAAACCTCAGGCAAATGTTCTGGCTAACTCTGGCTATCAGCCTGACCACTTCCCTGATGGGTCTTTTGTTCAGCTGGGAGTGTTCTACCGCCGGTTATCCCCTGGGAACTTCCGGGGCGATTGTCCTTTTGAATGTGATCCTTTTCATGGGGTCCCTTTTTTCCCTTCGGGAAGGCAATCCCCAAAGGGCATCGTAAAGTCACGCGGGCCCACTTCAGGTAACCCAACAGCTTCGGCAACCTGTTTTGCGGGAACACGATGGAGTATTTGGGGCAAATGTCGGATAATGAATTAAGGGCGGCACGGTTTCACAGGAAACGGAAAAAAAGAATGGATGATACGGAAGTTCTCCTGAAGATCAAAGACTTCTTGTTGATCTTCACCAGCATCTTTTATGAAGCCCTGCCATTCATCGTCCTTGGGGCATTGATCGCCGGGATGCTGGAGGAGTTCCTTCCAGGGAGTCTTCTTGCCCGAATTTTCCCCAAAAGCGCCGCGATAGGGGTTTTCACCGGGGGAGTTCTGGGACTGATATTCCCCATGTGCGAATGCGGGATCATCCCCATCATGCGGAGGCTGCTCCGCAAGGGATTGCCCCTGAGTAGTTGCATTGCCTACCTGCTTGCCGGACCGGTGATCAATCCGATTGTCCTATTCAGTACTTTCATGGCTTTCAGCGGCATGGAGGACACCCTTCTCTCCGACGGCAGGTCGCAGTGGGGTGCAATCCCCATGACATTGGCCAGGGCGGTTGGTGCTTACTTGGTGGCCGTGGGGACAGGTCTCCTTGTCCATTTCCTTTTTCCCAATCCCAACCAAGTCCTAGTCCAGGGTGTCGGGGACACCCAACGGGAAGGTTCGGATATCAAACCCAAGGATTTTTGGTCCAGGTTGGACCGGATCACCGGCGTGGCGGTTCATGATTTTCTCGACATCGCGTTTTTCCTGACCCTTGGCGCCCTGCTTTCAGCGGGCATCCGACTTTTTCTCACCCAGGACGAGATCAGCGCGCTTTCCGATACCTGGCCTATTCTCTCCATCGGTCTGATGATGCTGGTCGGATTCATCCTGTGCCTCTGCAGCGAGGCGGACGCCTTTGTCGCCGCCAGTTTTGTGAAAATGATTCCAGCAGCGAAACTCAGCTTTCTGGTTTTTGGTCCCATGATGGATTTGAAACTTCTGCTGATGTACACCCGGATTTTCAAACCGAAATTGATAACCACCATCATCATCGCAGTGGCAATTCAGGTTTTCATGTACATGGCAATTACCCATTTTGTCTGGTGGAGCACCTCCACGCAGACCACGACCGGCCAATCACAAGCCGTTTCCGATGAAAGGAAACAACCATGAGCGAAACTCCAAAACCTTCCTTCTCACTCCCCATGACTGGCACGGATTCCGTGCAACCGGATCACTGCGCACAAGATCCCGTGCATTCAAACCATGGCCACGGACAACTCCAAACCGAAATCCTCATGCAGGCGATCCTCTGCGGGTGTCTCGGATTGGTTGGCGTTTTCCTTTACTGGGGCAAAAAGGTTGAAATCATTCTGGCAACCAAATTCCACCTCTGGCTTTTGGCCGGGTCCATCACACTAGTAATCCTGGCCTTCCTCAGAATCATTTCCGTATGGCGACTGACAACGGCAGGCAAGGCTATGGATGCCGGATGCTGCAACCATGGGGATCACCACCACGCTCACCAAAACTGCGACCATCCGGACCATAACCACAACGACCATGCCCATGAAACACCTGGATGCGGTGACCACGGTGCCGGGTGCGACCACGGCCATTCACATGCCTATGAACCGGTCAAGGCGGTGGTACTCATGATTCCGGTGGGACTTTTCCTGCTCAATCTGCCAAACACCAGTTTCGCGGCAGTCCAGGCCCTTGACCTGAACCAGGTCGAAATTAGTTCCAACGTCGCGGACCGCGGGACGGAAAACAATGTCAGCTTCCTTCAATTAGAAAGGGCAGCCCAGCGTGAGGAAGCCAGGCAACTTTACGAGGGAAAAACAGTGGCCCTGGTTGGTCAATTTGGAGGCAACGATGAAAAAAAATTCACCCTGATCCGTTTCAAGATGAATTGCTGCGCTGCGGATGCCGTCCCGCTGAAGGGTGCCATGTTTGTCGATCCGAAAGCCCCGGCCAAAATCGACCACAAGGTTTGGAACAAGAAATGGGTCAAGGTAAGGGGCCAAGTCCAGTTCATCAAAATGAAGGACGGGACCTTCATCACCGCCCTGGTGTTGCGCCCCAAGGATGACAAAGATCTCAACGGTGATTGGATTCAGGAAACGATTCCAGACTCCATTTACCTTCAAAACTAATCACCCCGAGGCACCAAGAGATGCGATTCCCCATAATCCCGGTCCGATATTTCGGATCCTGGAAAGTTTACCTTTCCATAGCCTTGCTGCTCTTTCCTTTCGCCGTTCTTTCAGCCTGTCCCTTTTGCACGATGCAGGGACAGACCCTAACCGGCGATGTCAACGCCGCAAGCCTGGTGCTGTATGGAACCCTTAAAAACGCGAAACTCCTTCCAGGAGGTGACGGACTTCAGGGCAGCACGGAACTGGAAATCGACGATGTCATCAAGGACCACGAAATCCGGGGAGGCAAAAAGGTTTTGATGCTTCCCCGGTACGTGCCCCCATCCAAGGACTCCCAGTACAAATACCTGGTTTTGTGCGATGTCTTCAAAAACAAAATCGACCCGTATCGAGGAGTGGCTTTCCTGCCCGAAAGCAAGGTGGGAACCTACTTGAATTCCGCCTTACGCCTCATGGACGCCCCTGCCAACGAAAAGCTGAAATTCTTCTTCAATTGGCTGGATAGCGCGGATCCGGAAATCGCCAATGATTCCTACAAGGAATTCGGTAACGCGGATTACAAGGACTTCAAGGCGATGGCCTCCACCCTGCCCGCCGACAAGATCGCCGGTTGGCTCAAGGACAAGGCGACCCCGGGTTTTAGACTCGGACTATACGCCTCCATGCTTGGCCATTGCGGCAGCAAGGACCATTCGAAAATCTTGGAAGATCTTTTGGATGACAAGGAAAAGCGTCTCTCAAGTTCCATCGACGGGGTGCTTGCCTCCTTGGTGCTTTTGGACAAGGAAAAGGGCTGGAAGCGGATCACCGGCACCCTATCCAACCCCAAAGAAGAATTCATGCTGCGATTCGCGGCATTGAAGGCGGCCCGTTTTTTCCACGATTATCGGCCGGATGTGATCCCTGTCTCCCAGACGGTTGAGGCATACAAGCCCCTGTTGGATCAAGGGGATATTGCCGATCTGGCCATCGAAGATCTTCGTAAATGGAAGGCATGGGATATGGCTGATCAGGTTTTGGGGATCCGTGCCAAGGAAGCGGGCAAGGTGGCCATTGTCCGCCGGGCCATCTTAAGGTTCGCTTTGCGGTGCCCCGGCAACGCTGCCAAGGCGTTTGTTGAAACCGCAAGGGCCGAAGACAAACGAGCGGTGGAAGATGCTGAGGAACTTCTCAAGCTGGAGGAAACACCCCCTTCCCCACCAGTTCCCGACAAAAAGGCTCCCGCTCCCAAATGACCAGGGTTTCAGGCATATGGTTCCTCGTCTGCTTCCTGGTTTTTTTTTCCGAAATCCAGGAGGCAAACGGGTGCACCCTCTGCGCCTCAGTCAAACTAGTTTCCACCTTCCGTGAAGATTTTTCCAATCCCTTGGTCAATTTCATCGCCACCGGTCGATTGGGAAAAGCGATCCTCCGTCCGGACGGAGGTGGGGGGACTGAGTTTGCGGTCGGCCAAGTCCTTCGCAAACCGAAGGATTGGAAAAATACTCCCTCTCTAGTTTTTGAAAAATATCTGCCAGGCGGTGAAAAAAGTCCGGATTCGGTCACAGTTTTGTTGGGGAACTGGCAAAATGGCCAACTGACCCCGTTAAGAGCCATTCGTCTGGAGTCGAATGCAAGCCTTCCGACTATTCGAAATCAGGTCATCCAAAATCCAACGCCTGATACCCGCTTTCTGACCGATATATTTTCCCGATTAACCCTGCCGGAACCGGAATTAGCCGCCGACGCCTTCATGGAATGGGCCAAGGCCGAAGATGCGCTTGTGACCGATGCGGCCAAGAAACTCTCCCCAATGTTGGTGCGCACTTTACTGCAGGAAAAGGCAACACCTTCCGAAAGGCTGGGCCTTCTATCCTTTCTTCTGGGCTGCTGCGGAATCCTTGAAACGGACTCCGTTTTTTTAGACCAGGCTTTTGAATCCAAGGATCCGCGATGGAGAAGTTCAAGGGACGGCCTTTTGGCGGGGCTAGTACTCCTGAATCCATCTCTGGGTTGGAAAAGAGCCTTGGAGTCCCTTTCATCATCAAGCAAGCCACTGACTGAGCGTCTGGCCACCTTGCGAGCCCTGAAAATGCTTTATTCAACCGGGCTCAGGGAATACAGGGACTTCGAAAGCAGGGAGATGGCGGAAGCTTTTGAAAAGGCCATTGGTCAAATGGATCTAGCAGACATCGCTGTCGATTATCTGCGGAACTGGAAACAGATGCGGCTGGAAAAGCAGGTACTTTCCAGTTTTCCAGCCAAAGGAGAAGGGCCACTGCTATCCAGAAGTATTTTGCAATACGCAATCGCATTTCGCGACCGCCCGGCCTGCGCGGCATTTTTGGAAAAGACCAAAAAGGACCAGCCCGATCTTGTGCGGGAAATCGAAGAGATATACGGCAAATCCCCATGAGCCCGGTACCTTCCCACGGGACATACCATCTTTCACCACAGGATTGCAGGCGTGGAATCGGTTTGGGCGGTACATGTCGCGGATGGCCAGCTGAACTCCAGGCTTTGCCTGTTCGGATGGCTGGCAGCCTGCGTTCTTCTCGGAATTGCCCTTCGTAGAACCAAACCGGAGCATATTCCCAAGATCGCGGTCTTGTCCGCGGTGTTTTTTCTGGCTTCCCTTCTGCATGTGCCGACCATAATCGGGGCCCGAACCCATTTGCTGCTCACCGGCCTCCTGGGAATACTGCTGGGTTGGCAATCCCTGATTGCAATCGGATGCGGATTATCACTTCAGGCGATTCTTTTTTCACACGGTGGAGTTTTCAGCCTGGGAATCAACCTTCTGGTCATGGGAATTCCCGCCCTGGTTTGCTGCCAGCTATTTCGCCCATGGACACAGTTAAAAATCAGGAGTTCAGTCCCTCAAGCCACTACCTCGTTACGGGGGCCATCTTTTGTCACAGGATTTTTATCCGTGCTGCTTGTGTCATCCCTTTACGGGCTAGCTCTGCTTTTGGGCGGCGTAGCGGACTGGTGGCCGCAAATTCTAGCAACCTGGATAATCCACGCCCCACTGGCCGTATTAGAAGGAATTATTTGCGCGGGAGTGGTGGAATTCCAAGCCAAAGTCGCCCCGGAAACTTTTTTTGATGCAGCGAATCTGCATATGCCCGTTGATATGCGGTCCCAATCCGAATTGAATCTCAGACCCCCGGAGGAAGCAGATCAGTAAGCTTAACTTCCCACTGCCCAAGACCGACGTTGACCACCGCTACACCCTTTTCCCGGTTCACTCGGCTCACAATCCCCTTTTGACCGAACTGGGGCAGTAGCACCTCCAGTCCGGGATGAACGGATTCCCGCCACATTTTCATCTTCATATCCTTAATTCTGCGTCGTTCCTCCTTTTCCTGTAGCCGGAGCCGCGCATCCTCTTCGCGCCTACTTTCAACCGACGCCTCAAGGGTTGAGCGGTGCAACAATTCCTCATTCTTTTTCTGCCGCTCAAGCTCCTTGACCCGGGCTAGGCCGGCCTTTTTTCTCCGAAGGTTTTTTCGTGCCCGGACTAACAATCGACCTGGCAAGGCCAAGGATTTGGCAATGAGCAAGGCGCAACTTTTTCCTGTTTTTCCAGAAACCAAACGATAAGTCGGCCGAAGCGACACAGGATCAAACTCCACCCCAGCATTCAGCAATTTTGGCTTATGAAGGGCGAATTTCTTGATGTCACCCAAGTGCGTTGTCACCGCAGCAAGACAACCCAAGTCACTTACCTCGGAAAGGATGGCCTGCCCCAAAGCCGCCCCCTCCGCGGGGTCTGTACCCGCCCCCATCTCATCCAAAAGAATCAAGCTCCGGGGGGTAGCGGCCTTGAGGACTCGGGAAACCTGGGTCATGTGGGAACTGAAGGTGCTGAGCGACTGTTCCAGGCTTTGCTCGTCGCCGATATCCGCGAAAACGGAATCGAATACTGGAAGGCAGGTCCCCTGCCCGGCCGGGACCGCCATGCCACATTGGGCCATCAGGGAAAGCAGGCCGATGGTCTTCAGTACAACGGTTTTGCCTCCTGTATTGGGGCCCGTGATCACCAGAATGTCGTGCCCCCCTCCCAAACCAACATCGATCGGGACAACCTGCCGCCGCTGCCCATCCTTCTCCGCATTGGTCCCGATTTTTTCATTCCTGAAAATATGCATGAGGACAGGATGCCGAGCGGCTTTCAGCAAAAGGGCCTTGTCGCCGGAGCAATGGGGCACAACCATTTGATAATCCAATGCATATCTGGCCTTGGATTGAATGAGGTCCAACCGTGACATTTGGCTGATCGCATGCCCCAGAGGATTGGCAACCTTGGCGACCTCCCCGGCAAGGCGACGGAGGACCTTGCGAACCTCCCGCTCCTCCTCGACTTTTAGCAACCCCCTTTCCACCCCCAGGCTTGCCACCCCTGCCGGCTCGATGAACAAGGTCTCCCCACTGGCGCTGGTTCGGTGAACAACCCCGGAAACCCGGTGGCGGTGGTTGGCGGCAACCGGAAGCACAAAACGATCGCCTTCCATGGAGGCGTTGGGATAGCGCAATACCTTCCGAATTTCCGGATCCTTCAGCAACCTGGCCACCATGGCTTTCAGGCGTTCGTCCACTTCGTTGATTTTGCGCCTGACCTCCGCCAGTTCCGGACTGGCCATGTCCAAAACATGGGCCCTTGAATCAATGCACCCCTGAATTGTTTTCGCGACAGGACCGAGGTCAGGAATGGAAGCCGCAAGCTCGCTGAGGCGATGGTGCTTCTCATTGAGTTTGCTCCTCCAGCGAAAGATGGCTCCGGTGACCAGCAGCACCTCGGCAATCTCAAGCAGTTGGCCGGCATCCAGTTGAGCCCCGATAGCAGCCCTTCGGACCAACAAGCGGACATCCTTCAGGCGTTGGACAGGAGGCCCGATCCCGACCGAAACCGCATCCATCATTTCCGCCAACAGCACCTGTTCCATCCGGATTTGAGCCAAATCCACCAATGGATCCACTCCCAGGGCGAGCTCACGGCCGAGACTGCTTTCGGCATAGGTCGCGAGGAGTTCACGGACCTTGGGGAATTCCAAAACCTCTGATGACCTGATGTCCATTTTTTTCCTGTCCAAATCCGGACAAACCCCGACAGCGTGAACAACACTTAAGGTCCGCCATCCTGCAATACCGATTCCCTATTATAAGATGCATGAGCGAAGCCGTTTTTGATGTTCTGATTGCCGGGGGCGGTGTCATCGGCCTGACCACGGGCCTTCAATTGGCCGAGTCCGGTTTTTCTGTCGCCATATTTGACCAAGGCAATTTTGGCGAGGAATCCTCCTGGGCTGGTGCCGGTATCGTCGCCCCGCCTCAGTGTTCTCAAGATGCCGGCCCACTGGATCGCCTGCGCTCGCTTTCAATCCGCGGCTTGGCAACCTTTTCCGTTGAACTGCAGGAACTAACGGGAATAGACAACGGTTTCCAAGTCTGCGGCGGATTGGAAATCCCTTTCGAGAGGGAAAGCACATCGGTCTGGTGCGAAACCTGGGCCCACCAGGGGATCCGGTTTGAGCCCTGGTGCAGGTCGGATTGCATAACCCGGTTTCCAGGCCTGGATTGCAGCTTCACACCCGACGGGGATTGTTTCTGGCTTCCGGAAAAGGCCCAAATCAGGAACCCTTGGCATATTCGTGCCCTAGTGGAACGTCTAAAAGCCCTACCCGTCGCCCTCCACCCCAACGAACCCATCGAGGAGTGGTGCACAACATCGGGACAATCGGGCTCCCTGTCAGCCAAATCCGGGCTTGGCACCTACCATTTCCGGAACGCGGTCCTTTGCACCGGAGCCTGGACCCAGACAATCTCCCAAAAATTCGGCATTCAACTCCCCATCGCCCCGGTGAAAGGCCAAATCATCCTGTATCAGGGCAGGCCCGGGTTGATACCCGGTATTCTTGAGCAAGGGAAGTTGTACCTTGTCCCCCGGAAAGATGGATTAATCCTATGTGGCAGCACTGAAGAATATTCGGGATTCAACAAAAACTGCAACCCGGACTCCGTCCACCATCTCAACGACTGGGCCACACGATTGGTCCCGGCCCTGAAAGATTGCCCGATCGTAAAAACATGGTGCGGACTGAGACCCGGGAGCCCGGATGGAGCACCCTTTCTGGGCCCCCTTCCCCATTTCCCCCAACTGATGGTTGCTGCCGGTCATTTTCGTTCCGGACTGCAACTTTCCTGGGGCACGGCCCATGTCATCACCGGAATGCTAAAAGAGACTATTTCCCCTCTGGATTGGAACGCTTTTTTGCCTTCCCGGCCCCGGGGCCTATTGACCAGCATTTTCCAAAACTAACCAGCATCGATCCAATTCCGCCCTCAGAGGGAAGCAAACATCTGGGCGATGTCATCGGCGTAAGCCTCAATCACCAAGCCTATCTGCGCCCGCCGGAGAATGCGAAGGTCGGCTTCAGCGGTCTTGTCATACCACCTTCGCAAAAGGACATCGCTTATTCTGGGGGCGAGGGCCGAACTCGTTGGAACCAGTCCCCCCTCCCCTTCCCCGGTCATAGCCATCCCCAAGCGTTGCCGGTTAACATCTGAAATAAAACAGGACAGCAGGAAAAGGATTTTCCGCGCTGCCGGTCTTTGGGTTGCCCCCGTGGGGCCGGCTTTATCCACCCAATTTTTCCATTCATCCGCCCATGCGCAGCAATTGAACCTTCCAGGCACCAACTGCTGGGCCAGGCTGTTCCACAGGGCCCAAACTCCAGGTTCAGCCAAATCCAACGCTCTTCCAGGCACCCCACCCGAGAGCCTGACCAGATCCCGGGCCTTGCCGGATTCAGCCCCACCTTTCGATTCCAGGACTCTCAGCGTTTCCTCCTCGGAAAGCCGGTTGAAATGAAGAGACTGGCACCGGGACCGGATGGTGGGTGGCAACCTCTCGGGGTTTTCACTGAGCATCGCCACCCACATGCCGGCTGGAGGCTCCTCAGAGGCCTTCAAAAAGCTATTGGCGGATTCCTCATTCAGGTAGTCCACATCCTCAATCAAAGTGATTTTTCTATCGCCAAAGGATGGCCTCAAGCCGAACCATTCAATGACCTCCTCCATGAGGGCCATCTTGAATTCCTGGTCTTCTTCAGGCTTCCTGAACGTGCGGATATCTGGATGAGTACCGGCGTCGAACAATTCACAGGAACGACACTTCCCGCACCCCGCCAGCTTCACAGGTAATTCCTGGCGGTGGCATAGCAAATACCGGGCAACCCCACGGGCAAACAAGCTGCGCCCAATCCCCGAAGGCCCAACCAACAGGCTGGTCTGGCCTAGTCGGCCTTGCTCCAAGGCGGCTCTCACCACCTTGACAGTACGTGTGTGCCCTACGAGCCCCACACCAAGATCATCCATAGAACCGCACCTGGCAAAGATTTTTCGAATCCGGATCAGTCTGGTTCAGATACCGAAAGCCCGGCCAATTTCGCGTTGGACCCTTCCATGGACTTCCAAGGGAGGGCCCTCCGCCGAAATCACCCGAATCAGACCGTGACTTTTTTCGGCCTCCTGCAAAAACCCTTGGCGAACCAAACGAAAATATTCCAAACCCCGGGACTCCATCCGGTCCGGACGCCCCTTCAAGCGCGCCAAAGCGGCCTCCACTGGCAAATCCAGCACCAAAACCATGTTCGGGAACAAATCGCCCGCTGCAAATTTCCCCGCCTGCCACATTCGGTCGACATCCAAACCTGCCCCGTAACCCTGGTAGGCGATGGTGGACAGGAGAAAACGATCCAAGACCACATCTTCTCCACGGGCCAAGGCAGGCCTGATTATCTCTTCTATCATTTGGGCCCGGGCGGCGAAAAAAAGCGACATCTCACATTCCCGGCTCATCATTCCCTTGTGGCCGAGGAGGAGCTGACGAACCTGATTACCCAACTCCGTGGATCCAGGATCCCTCGAGAAAACAACCTTTCGGCCAAGCCCTTTCATCCAATTGACCAGCAATTCACACTGGGTGGATTTGCCTGTGCCATCCAAACCATCAAGGCAGATCAATAGAGGAAATTTTCCCGAACTCATTTCTCGGATCACCCCCGGCCTGCCTGGCTGGCCGCAGGGATTTGACCATCCAATTGCTGGGTGTACCGGGCTTTTTCCAACAGCGCGTCGACCGTGTCACCGGCATGATAACTCGATCGGACAAAAGGTCCGGAGGAAACATGGGCGAATCCCATCTTTTCCGCCATCTCCCTCAGCCTCTCGAACTCCTCAGGGGGAACGAATCGGTCCACAGGAATGTTGTTCGGGGCGGGCGTCAGGTATTGCCCGATGGTGAGCATGTCGCACCGGGCTTCTCGCAGATCGGCAAATACTTCCAACAATTCGTCATTGGTTTCCCCCAAGCCAACCATCAGCCCGCTTTTGGTCAGGGAGGATGGTTGGCACGCCTTGGCATGGCGCAGAACCTTCAAGCTGCGAAGGTATTCGGCCCGGCCTCGAGCCCGGCGGTATAAACGGGGCACTGTTTCCATATTGTGGTTGAACACCTCAGGCCTGGCCCCCATAACCGTTTCCACGGCGGCCATATCGCCCTGAAAGTCCGGGGTCAGCACCTCCACGGCCGCACCCGTTCTCTTCCGCACGGCGAGAATGCACGCCTGAAAATGCCCAGCGCCACCATCGGCCAAATCATCCCGGGTCACCGAGGTTATGACCACATGTTTCAATCCCAGTCGGTGAGCAGCTTCAGCCAACCGTTCCGGCTCATCCAATTCCACCGGTTCCGGCACCCCCTTGGGTACCGAGCAAAATCCGCAAGGCCTGGTGCAATGGTTGCCAAGGACCATAAAAGTGGCGGTTCGCCTTGAGTAACATTCCGGGCGATTGGGACACCGGGCGCTTTCACAAACCGTCACCAAGCGAAAATCATTGACCAGATTCTCGGTAAAAAAACCCTCGTTTCCCATCGGGAGGGGTCGCTTCAGCCATGACGGCAAACGTTTGCCATTTACCGAAGAAGCCTTTGATCCAACCAAACCCAGTTCAAGGCTGTTCCTTATCATGCAACCTTCCCCGAACCACATGGCACTGTAGACCTTATTGTAACCAAACACTCGTCAATCGCCTTTCCGGATGTAGGGTAACCCTGTTGATTCTCATTCAATCGCTTGCGATCATGAGTTTGGTTTTCTGATCAGGATGTCACTGGAAGGAGTGCAAGGAATGTTGTTCAAATTGCCGCGAATACTCTTGGCTGGCCTGTTTTTTTCATTAGCCTTTTTTGCGCACGTCAGCGCAACCCAGGCTGCCAATCCGGTGGTCACCCTGGAGACATCTATGGGCAATATCAAAATAGAGCTATATCCCGAGAAATCACCTGTTACCGTCAAGAATTTCATCGATTATGTGGAAGCAAAGCATTACGACGGCCTCATTTTCCACCGAGTCATTCCCAACTTCATGATTCAGGGTGGTGGATTTGAGCCCGGGATGAAGGAACGGAAAACCAAAGCCCCCATTGCTAACGAGTCAAAAAACGGACTGGAGAACAAAAGAGGCACCTTGGCCATGGCCCGGACCAGCGAGCCCAATTCCGCTTCCAGCCAGTTTTTCATCAATGTCGTTGACAACGGATTTCTGGATCGGGCCAAGTCCCGTGACGGGGTCGGCTACTGCGTTTTTGGGAAGGTAATCGAAGGCATGGAGGTTGTTGACAAGATGAAAACGGTCAAAACCGGCCGTTCCGGCCCCCATGGGGATGTCCCAGAGGAGGACATCATCATCAAAACCGCCAAGGTATCCAAATAATCCGGCGGGTCCCCGGAAAATCGAAAGGTGAGGAAAAAGCTATGTAAGAGAAAGTGCTTCTGGAAACCACACTCGGCAAGATCGAGTTGGAATTGGATTCGGCCAAGGCCCCGAAAACAGTGGCCAACTTCTTGGCCTACGTGGATGAAGGGTATTACGATAGGACTATCTTCCACCGGGTCATTCCCAATTTCATGATCCAGGGAGGAGGATTCCAGCCTGGCATGAAGCAAAAAAGCACCAAGGACACCATCCAAAACGAATCTGCCAATGGTCTTAGCAATGTCCGTGGCACCATTGCCATGGCCAGAACATCGGCCCCTCACTCCGCCTCCAGCCAATTTTTCATCAATGTGAAAGACAACCTGTTCCTGGACAAAAGCCAGGCGGCTGACGGGCATGGTTATTGCGTTTTTGGCAAGGTTACCCAAGGCCTCGATGTGCTGGACGCCATCAAGGTTGTACCGACCGGCAACAAATCCGGTCACGGGGATGTACCACTGTCAGATGTGAAAATCATCAAGGCTTCAAGAACCTGACCGCTCTGGCCGGGTCATTGCTGAAAGGGCGGGCCTGAGCGCCCGCCCTTTCGCTTTCAGGATGGCTTGAACCTGATTTCCTTCAACACCAGGATTTCACGTTCCCCACGGCTCGCCACCTCTTCCAGCATTGTCGCGATATCGGGCTGGATACTTTTTTGACTCCAGACCGTGGCCACCTTGTGCTGTATGGAAACAGGGCGATTCAATCGAACCACACTCTCCCCTGCGCCATTTCTCACAAGACGCACCACCACTTCCGTAACGCCACTGGTACGCACATTAATTTTGTTCGCCCCCTTATCCACCCACGCGGCGATGGTGGCAGGCTGGACTGACGGATTCCACTGACTACCGGTCATCTGGGATGATTTGCTTGAGTCCCCAATACCAATCCAGTAGAAACGGTCGTCTGTCGGCCGCAAGGTTCGGTAATCGTTTCCAAGCACACCAAGCCCGCCGCCATTCCCCAATCCTGCCAAATTGTATTGGCGTCTTTTGGGACGCATCCAGTCAAAAATCTGCGGAACTTCTCCCGCAAACCACTCCACTCCCCTGCCCTTGTACTGCGTCCAAATCATGGGAAAGGACCTGCTGGCCCAACTGGTGAATATTTCCCGGTTTTTCAAATTCAATTCACCCGCGTAATCCCCATTGCACACATAGAAAGGAACCTGCTGTGCGTTACGCCAATATGTCATGGGAAAATAAAAAGCCCCGCCCGACATGGGAATCACACCCGCAAACCAATCCGGATGGGAAAGCCCGATGTCAAACGCGGCGTTGGCCCCGGCATCCAAGCCAAATAGAAACACCTTGTCATCGTCCAGCCTGAATCGGGATTTGGCACTCCGAATGGCCCCAAGCACCGCCTCGTGCTCATTAGGACTGTAGGCATAACCTGATTTCGCCCCCCCCAATTCCCAATGGGGTGCGACCAGAACATACCCCTCTTGGGCTGCCATTGAGGACCATTTTTTGAGATGGTCCTCCGGTTTTTCCCCGGAACCGTGCAAAACAACCAAAAGGGGCCATTTCCGCCCCGGGTGATACCCGGGAGGCAGGATCACATGGTGCCTTGCCTCCCCTCTCTCACCGGACTCCGGAACTATTTCTTTTGTCAGGGAGGGGGCAACCCTCCCATCTTCCAAAACAGGTGGGAGGTTGGAGATCAACAAAAACAAATCGTCAACGCTTGAAGACGGGGACTTCAACTCACCGTCGACATATTTTTCCCTGGCCACCTTGCCCGGCAGGCGCAATGCCGCCATCAACTTGTTCCGCAGGTCCCAAACCCGGGCAGCCCGCGCCGGCTTATCCTCGGCTGCGGCTTTTCCGAGGAACCAACCGGTAATTGCCAAGGCTGCCATCTTCTTGGTCTTTTCCTGGTCAGATTCGACTTTATCCTGACCCGCAAGGGAATCAACCTGGCCCATAAATCCATCCAGACGCTCCACTCCGTCCAAATGAAACTCGCCTATCACGGCTTCCATGGGCCTGACCAACGGGTCATCCTTTGCCAAGCCGGTGGCGACCTTATTCAAAAACCCCTTGGCTCGCACCTCTCGCTCCAAGGCCGCGTCGGCTTCTGCTGAAATGGCACGCACATCCTCGGAGATCCTTTCATCGGTAAGTCCGGTGGGCACCCCGGCCAACACCTCCTTCGCCTGCTTGTGCTGGCCACTCCGGGAAAATCGTTTTGCCACTGCCAAGATCTGGTTGCATTTCAGGGCGGCCACCGTGCCCTTGGATTTCTCCAGAAGGTCTTCACCTTCCTTTCCCAAAGAGGCGATTCGTACCACCTCGTTTTCAGCCTCGGACAATCGCCCCGCCTGGACATAAAAATTCAGTCTTTTGGAGGACCGGGCCAAGCGGTCCTTGGTCGAGGCATCCGGTTTGTCCATCGCATCGGGATTGCAGTCCAACAGTTTCCTGAGAGTTTGGTCAGAAAACTCGGCCGTCAAATACATGCATCCCCACCGATGGCGATTGACAGCGTCCACCCGGGCCCAAGTGGGAGTGACAGTGCCGAGGTGATGCCTCATCCCCACCAATCCGCCAGGCCCCTTGAAAATGAAACTTCGATCCCATTTCTCATCCCAATCATCCACCTGGACGATTTCCCAAATGCTTGGCATGGGTCTGCCGTGTGGGATGAAAATCACCTTGGGGAAACTGATTTTTTCCTCGTTTTCAGGTTGATCCTTTTCTGCGATCCTGGCCTGGGACGGCAAAAAATATTGCCTTCGGGCACCGTCATCCACCTGAAAAAAACCTTTTGGGTAAGCGATTGGTTCCTTGGTGGCCGGATCCAGCTCAATTTGGTGGTCACGCCGAACTTTGCCCTGAAGAACAAATCCATCTTTCATGAAGACCAAATCAGCCTGAACTGGTAGTACCCACGCCAGAAAAGCCGTGGCCAAAAACAAACTTCCGGCTGCCTTGAAGGGGGTGGCTATGCCGCTAGCCGCTTTGGTCCCTGTCGAATACGAATTCATGTGGCTTAATCCGGATCGACAAAAAAGCGGACACGACCAGCCATCGGCGTGACCTCAGTTAATTATCGCTGGAATCCAAACAAAACCGAAATGTTTTGTTGCACGCGCAACGAACGCCGCTTTGATTGCCATTTTGTGTTCGAAACTTTACCCAACCACTTGCCTTTTAAAAGATGAAAAAATGGGAACCAAGTTACAACCAATCGAAAGTTTCTGGCCTGCCGCAAATTCCATAGAACCCCGAACAAAGTAAAATTATAAAATTATTT
>Ga0169931_10006069_pt1 | contig 18300 bp, 18 predicted proteins | sample Kivu_15m_20L_FD_129675 | JGI IMG/M metagenome (GOLD analysis project Ga0169931, IMG submission 129675) | Freshwater microbial communities from Lake Kivu, Western Province, Rwanda to study Microbial Dark Matter (Phase II) - Kivu_15m_20L... | ecosystem: Environmental > Aquatic > Freshwater > Lake... | reverse complement strand
TTATTTACACGGGAAGGGGTTAGAAACCCCTTCCCGTGTAAATAAATCGACTAGTTCGGCCATTGGCCGAACGTCCGAGAGCAAAGAGGCAAGGCAGTCGGCCCAAAAAGTTGCAAAGTCGAGCTTAGGGCAGAATGGCTTTGCAGGCGGGAAAGGCTCCGAAACTAATCCATAAGGAAAGGACGAAGGCTTGGATCGGCGGAGGCGTGAAGCTCGGAGTGAGCAAATAGAGGCCGTATAGGATGAAGATCGTGAGAAGGGCGCTCGAAATCCGGATCGCAAGGGAGCGGTTTTTGGTCGGGTACAGGCGAAGGCTTTGCGTTGCGAACGCGCCTACGGCAAAACCCAAAAGCGACCCCATGAGCCGGTATCCGGGAGGGCTTGGAAGAAGACACGCGTAAAGGAAGCAGACGACGACGCTGACCACAAGGCATAGGCCGCGTCCTTCTTTTTCACAGATCCATTCGATATGCTTGATCGAATAGATGTAGCCATAGAGGATGCCGATGCCGATCGCCCACCCGGCCAAGACGTCGGTCGGGTAGTGGACGCCCAGGTAGAGCCTGGAAAACCCGACGAACAGGGCGAACGCGATCCCGATGATCCAGGACCAGACGTTTCGCCAAGCGAAGATGAGAAACCCGCCCAACAGGGCTGATAGCTGGGCGCCGCCGCTTGGCAGCCCCGGTGAATTATAAGGCAGCATCGGCAAGTCGGGAAAGTCATGGATCGGCCGCGGCGCTCCGAAGAGGAGCTTCAGATGGTAGTTGATCAGGGATGAAATGATCAGGAGGATCGCGAGGCGAAGGCCCCATTTATGTGAAACGCCAACCCAAACGGCGGGGATGAGCACCATCAAAAAATAAGGGCCGTCGAAATAGTCGGCGAAGAGGAATACGCTATTGAGCCATCCGGTGCGGATTGCAGCGATTTCATAGAGAAAATCGACTTGCGCGTTGAAAAACGGGACGTCCATGGATGCCTATTTACCGTTATACAAAATTGTCAATTAATTGAATATCGAAGAGCAAATCGGGCAAGATTCCCGGACATGTCCGCGCGCAGGGCAAAAACGCCTTGCGAAATGGATGATTTGAAGGTGGATTTTGATCCACTTAGACTGAGGGAAAAGTCGTTTCAAATCGGCTTCGACAGCAGCCGGCGTTTTGCCCCGGCTGAGGCCCCACCGATGGGCAGAGCGGAAGATATGGGTGTCGACGGGAAAGGCCGGGATTTGGAAGGCTTGCGCTAGGACGACGGATGCCGTTTTCCGCCCCACGCCGGGAAGGCTCTCAAGGGCTTCTAAAGTGCGAGGCACTCGGGCCTCGTGCTTTTCGATGAGATCCTTCGAAAGCTGCCAGATGGCACGCGATTTAGCTGGGCTTAGCCCGCAAGGGCGGATGATTTCCTGGATCTCTTTTGGGGAGAGCAAAATCATCGCCTCCGGAGAGTCTGCGATCGCAAACAGGCGGGGGGCCACAATGTTTACCCGTGCGTCGGTGCATCGCGCCGAAAGAAGAACAGCAATAAGAAGGGTGTAGGGGTCTTTGTGTTTGAGGGGGATTTCCGGATTGGGGAAATGCTCGTCGAGTATGGCGGCGATTTTATCCGCGCGGTCTTCTTTTTTCATTTTCCGAGGCAGAATTTGGAGAAGATGGCCGATAATATGTCTTCGGTCACATTTGTGCCAAGGATCGCGGACAATTCGTTCAAACAAGCCCGCATGTCGGACGAGGCAAATTCAGCGGACACTCCGTTTTTGAGACCTTCCGCGCACGCTTTGGCGGCTTGAATCGCGTTCGTTAAGGCTTCAAAATGGCGGAGCTGCGTGACGACGATCTCCTCTTTGGACGGAGGGCCGTTTTTCCAAACGAGCCGCTCGATCGCTTCTTGAAGTTGATCCAGTCCTGTCCTTTCTTTAGCTGAAATGGCGATTTCGGAAATCGCCGGATCGGGGCGGCCGATATCGCTTTTATTCCAGACGGCGATCGTTTTTTCTTTTGGCGCGGCATCCAAAAGAGCCCGGTCGTTTTCGGAAAGGGGGCGGCTTGCGTCGAGAAGAAGGAGGACGATGTCTGCTTCCGCTAACGCTTTTTTCGAGCGGCGGATCCCCTCCTGCTCGACCGTTTCATCGGTTTCGCGGATGCCGGCTGTGTCGATGAGGCGGAATAGGAGCCCCCCAAGGCGGAAATCTTCTTGGAGAAGATCACGCGTCGTCCCGGGAATGTCGGTGACGATCGCCCGCTCTTCGCGAAGCAGCGCATTCATCAGTGAGGACTTTCCGACGTTCGGCGAGCCGAGAAGGCAGAGGGCGAGTCCCTCATGGAGCGGTTTGCCGTCGTAAAACGTCTTCGCGAGCCGCTCCATTTTGCCGATCGTCCCTTCGATCCGAGCAAGCATCTCGTCCATCGGGGCGAATTCGAGCCCTTCCTCAGGGAAATCGACCCAGGCGTTCAGGATCGCCGCAACATCGGTCAGCTCGGTCTGGAACGAGGAGATCCTTTGGGAGAGGGATCCTTCAAGCTGGCGGCTGGCTTGCTCCATCGCATGGCCGCTTTTGGCGGCGATGAGCTGCTGGACAGCCTCCGCTTGGGCAAGATCGATCTTCCCGTTTAAAAACGCGCGGAGAGAAAATTCTCCCGGCTGGGCGGGACGCGCTCCCGCTTCATAGAGCCGCTCTAGGATTTTCCTGGGAATGAGACTTCCTCCATGGCAGGAAATTTCCACCGTGTCTTCGCCCGTGTAGGAGCGGGGGCCTTTCATGACAAGGAGAAGCACGTGGTCGATCGGCGAGCCGTCTTGGCTTAATATCGAACCGTAATGGGCCGTGTGAGTCGCATACGTCGAGACGGGGCCGCTAAAAACTGAGCCGGCGATCTGGAACGCGTTTGAGCCGGAAAGACGGATGACGGCGATCGCCCCTTCTCCCGGAGCCGTGGAGATGGCGGCGATCGGATCGCTGCTACGAAGCGAAGAAAAACGCATGCCGGAAAGCATACTCTTTTTACCGGTGCGCGGCAATCAGTTCGTCGACCGCGCCTTTCAAGGCGGGATTGACTTCCGGGAGCGCGTCGACGACCTCTTTTGCCCAAGCGAAATAGGCGTCGACTCTCTCTTGCGACCACTCAACCGGCGTTTCTCTCGATAAGTCGGTCAAGTTGTAATGCTTGTCGGAAAGTTTGATCATCGCGGCGCCGGGGGATTTGTGCGGCGCGTGTTCGATTTGGAGGCGCTTGCGCTCTTCTTTCGGAAGCGATTTGTCATCCGTTAGCTCGCGGATGTAGCCCTCCACAACCGGGCCGAATCCGCAAAGGATTTCCTCGAAGGATGTGCCTGTATCCTCCACGGTGTCATGGAGAAGCGCGGCCGTGAGGATTTCCGGATCGGTCACCTTTCCGACTTCGAGTAGATGGCGGCAGACCCCGATAGGGTGGATGATATAGGGAGATTGATCCTTATTTTTCCTCGTTTGGCCCAAGTGTTTTTCGGCGGCAAAGCGCACCGCCTGTTCGATGGTTTCGAGCGATCCCGTGGGCAGATTCGCCTGCCGGAGCGCGGCGGTTAAAGCGGCGTAGGATTGTCTGACTTCTTCACTGCCGATGTAAAGTTCCTGCAAGTATTGGTTGCTATGAAAATAGTTTGTCGAGTGGTAAATAAATGGCATGATGTCCTCGTTTTAGAATGCGTTTTGATTCTATCATTAGGACTATTATAAGTAATTAATAGATAGTTTTATAACAGATTGCCAAAAGGGCGACGGCTGCGCTGGCTTTGGCTGCTTTTTTCCAAAGCGATAATTCGTTTTTCAATTCCGATATTTCCTGGCGGAATTTGAAGGGAAAGTTTTCATTCCATACGGAGGCGTCTTGGAAATGGACGTGGTCATTAAAAATTTTGTTGAGCTCATTCTGAGAGACAGTCCGTCCGTCGGTTACGCAATGGGTGATGAATCCTCCGCGCACTTTTTGATATTCGCGATAACCGCCCGGGAAATGCTGGCGCACTCCTCCGTCAACCGCTTCGGTTCTGTATCCTTCCGGCAAGCCTGTTTTCATAAAACCTGATTGGATATTTCGATTTATTATACCGAATTCAGATTAGAAATTCAATTCGAATATTATTTATTACTGGCGATCCAAAACTTTGTTTGACCTGCGGCTTGGTTCAGGAACATTTCGTCGCCGAACACAACGCGGCATCCCCGCAGGAGAGCTTCGGTGAGAAACGGGGTTTCTTTCGGAACGATGACGATATCCATGACGAGGGCGTTTGGAGGGATTTTGTCCGGAGTGACAGGCATCGGGTCGGGAGAGCAGTTGACGAGGATGTCGGCGTCGGAGGGAACCTCTTCAAGGCTGCCCGCTTCGCCGCCGACCTCTTTCGCCAGCTCTTCTGCGCGGGCTAAGGTGCGGTTCAGAATGACCAGCCGGGCTTTCCTCGCAGCCGCCTCGAACGCGATTCCTCTCGCCGCTCCGCCGGCGCCAAGAAGGACAATTTTTTTTCCGTGGACTTTTCCGTGTTTTTCTAAAGCGTCCAAAGCCCCCTGGCCGTCGGTGTTGGTTCCAAAGATGCGTCCGCCCTCAAAACGGAGGGTATTCGCGGCTCCGATCCTGCGGGTTTTCTCGTCGAGCTCATCGATGAAGGGTATGATTTTTTCCTTCAGCGGGATGGTCACGCTGAGACCCTTAAACCCGATTTCCTTGGCCAGTGGAATGAAAGCCGGAAGCTCTTCCGGCTCGACGGCCATCTTAATGTAAAGCGCATTTACATTTCGCTTTCGGAATACGCCGTTATGGTGGATATGCCCGGGGCTTTTCGCTACGGGATTGCCGATCAGGCCGTAGAGAGCGGTATCTTGATTGAGAGACGGATAGTGGTAAATGCCAGCCAGGTCTTCGACGGTCAGTTGTCCGGGGGCGGTCGCGGGATGGCCTTTCAACACGGCGTAATCGACCGGGTTGCCCATGATTTTCCCAGCGATGCGGGCAAATTCCCCCTTTTCTCCCATGCAGATGGCGCTTGCTTTCGGGTGGGTTTTCGCAAAGAGAAGCATTTTGAGGGCGTCTATTGAGGAATGGGCCATGGCGGCGATTTTGCAAGCGAACGGGTTGAAGCGGATGAGGCTGTGGTAGATGCCGGGGAGGTTTTCCGGGGTCTTTTCAAAGTCATGGTGGGATAGGACGAAATGGGTTTGGGGGTATTTTCGGATCGCTTCTTCAATGAACTGAGGTTTCATGTCCCCTTCGAGATCGAAAAACGGGGGCTTTAGGGCGAGGAGTTCTTCGATTTTTCGCTCCCTTTCAGCCTCAGTCCCTTGGAATTTCCCTCCGTGGGAGGCTTTTCGTAAGGTGAGCATTACGGGACGGGGGGATGCGCCCAGGAACCAATCTATGGTCTCTAAGCGGATCTCGGGGAGGTAGTCGAGGCGGAGCTCAAACCCTTCCACGGCAGGCGGATAGTCTTTAGGAATATCGGGATAGGTCAGCGATGCAAAAAGCATGGACATGGGCCTTAAAATTTGCTATAATCTAGACTAATATGAGCAACAACGCAAGGACCACATCTATCCTCTCCGCGCAAGTTGCTCCCGCTTATTCTTTCTATTTCTTCTATTTTGGCGCATAGCGCCAAATTCATTTGTTTTTCTATCAGATCTTTTCGTAAAAAAACAAAAAAACAGAAGGAATAGAACTATGCTTATCAAGATTAAAAAATCGGCTCAATCGAGCGACATTCAACTGATCCGGCAATTGCTGGACCAGCACAATTTAGGACATCGCGTTATCAACGGCCAAGACATGGTCATTGGCGTGGAAGCCAATCCCTCCGAAGAAGTAGCCCGCGAAATCCATTCGTTAAATGGGGTGGAGTCGGCAACTCCGATCGCAACCCCTTTCAAGCTCGCAAGCCTTGCGGCCAAACCGGAAAAAACGGTGATCCGGGCCGGCGGCGTTGAAATCGGCGGCAATTCGGTCATTCTAATGGCCGGCCCTTGCGCAATCGAGAGCAAAGAGCAGCTTGAAGACGTGGCTCTTGGCCTGAAAGGGACAGGCGTTTCGGTTCTCCGAGCCTCCGCATACAAGCCCCGCACGTCTCCCTACAGTTTCCAGGGAATGGGAGAAGAGGGGCTGAAGCTCCATTCCGAAGCGAAAAAACAGCACGGGCTTCTCATCGAAACGGAAGTGATGGACGTTCGGGATGTGGCTCTTGTCGCTTCCCATGTCGACATCGTCCGGATCGGGGCGCGCAACATGCAGAATTTCGATCTTTTGAAAGAGGTGGGAAAATGCGGCAAGCCGGTTATATTGAAGCGGGGCATGTCTGCGACGATCGAAGAGTGGCTGATGAGCGCCGAATACATCATAGCGCATGGAAATCCTGATGTGATCCTTTGCGAACGGGGCATCCGGACGTTCGAGAACGCGACGCGGAGCACGCTGGATTTGAGCAGCATCCCCGTATTGAAGCGGCTTACCCATTTGCCCGTGATCGTAGACCCGAGCCATGCCGCGGGAAGGAAAGATCTGATCCCGGCGCTTGCCGCCGCGGCGGTTGCAGCGGGAGCCGACGGGCTTCTCATCGAAGTGCATGCAAACCCGAAAAAGGCCAAATGCGACGGGAAGCAAGCGCTTCTTCCACACGAGTGGGCCGATTTAGTGGGGCAGCTCAGAAAAGTCGCTCAGGCCGTAGGGAGGTCGATATGACGCTTGGAGAATTGAGAAAGGAAATCGATCGCATCAACCAGGATCTCATCGCATTGCTCGGGCGGAGAACCGAAGTCGCCCGGCAAATCGCGAGGGTCAAAAAAGAAGAGAGCCTTCCGACGCTGGATGCGGAGCGGGAACGGGCGATCAAAGACGAGGTGAGGCGGCTTGCCCGAGCCAATCGGCTCAGCGTCCCCGTCGTTGAAGACTTGTTCGAGATGCTTCTCGATTACACGAGATTGGAAATGGATTTGGAGCGGCTCAAATGAAAGTCGGGATCATTGGCTCCGGACTCATGGGCGGCTCCTTGTTCAAAGCCTTGAAGGGCGCGGAGCTGCTAGGCATGGATTGGCCGGAGCGGATCGAAGCGTTCGATCTGATCATTCTTGCCGTCCCGATTTCTGCGATCTTGGAAATTGGCGCGAAGATCAAAACCCGCCGCCCGCTTCTTGTCCTCGACATTGGTAGCGTCAAGGAGCCGATCGCGCAAAAGTTCGAAGAGTGGACGGATGCGTCAATCGAATTCGTTGCATCGCACCCGATGGCGGGGAAAGAAAAGAGCGGGTTCGAAGCAAGCGACCCGGCGCTTTTTCAAGATGCGGCATGGGTCATTACCCCGCACCGGAAAAATACCGAGCGGGCGCTTCAAATCATTGAGGAGCTCATTCGGAATACGGGAGCGATTCCGATGCGGATGGCTGCGGCGGAGCACGACCGCAATGCAGCCCTCGTCTCTCAGCTTCCTTATCTTCTATCTAAGGCTCTTTTCGACTTTGTGGATCCGGAGGCTCGAAAGATGGCGGGACCGGGGTTCCATTCGATGGTGCGCCTGGCCCAAGACAATCCTGAACTTAGGAAGGAAATCGGCTTTTACAACCGGGAAAATATCCGTCATTTCCTCAAAGGCTATATGGCGTCATTGGAAAATTTGTTATAGGATGGGATCTATGAAACGGGTCGTTTATCAAGGGGTCGAAGGGTCCTATAGCCACATGACGGCTGTCCGTTTGTTCGGAACGGGAGCAGAGCTGGTCGGCCTTCCGCAGTTTGCCGATTGCATCGAGGCGGTCGAAACAGGGGAAGCAGACGAGGCGCTCCTTGCCATCGAAAACACGCTGATCGGGCCGATTTATGAAGTGCTGGATCTCGTCGGGGACAGCTCGCTCCACGTTTTAGGAGAAACGGCGACCCGGATCGAACATTGCCTTTTGACCTTGCCGGAGACAGAAATCGAACAGATCAAAACCGTCTATTCGCATCCGAAGGCGCTCGGCCAATGCCTCAAATTTTTCAGGAAGCATCCCTTTTTAAGTCCTGAGGCCTATGTCGATACGGCAGCCGCCGCGGCTTTTGTCGCGAAAAAGAAAGACCCCTCGATCGCTGCGATCGCAAGCCGTCTTGCCGGTTCGATCCACGGCCTCAAAGTGTGTTTAGCCAATCTCGAGGACAACCCCGAAAATTTTACCCGGTTCCTCCTTCTTTCAAAAGAGATGGGAGAAGGGCCGAAGTGCACGATTCGTCTGACTTTAAAGCATGAGCCGGGAAGTTTGGCGAAAATTTTGACCCTGATTTCAAAAGAAGGGGTCAACGTCACGTCCATCATCTCGCGCCCCTTGCCCGGAAAACCGTTCGAGTACGCATTTTATCTCGATCTCGAAACGCCTTCGCAATCGCTCCTTGCCGAGATCGAGGCCCAAGCGAAATCGTTCCGCAATTTAGGACGGTACGGGGTCTTATGAGAGAATTTCAGCCTTCGGCGACAAACGCCGTGAACGCAGAGATGAACCGGATGCGGAAAGCCGGAGTGCGGATCTATAATTTCGGCTCCGGGGACCCAGCCGTTTCATTGCATCCGGCGATTGTCCGGGAGGCAGAACTTGCTGTTTTGGAAAAAGGAAGCCCCTACGCTCCTGTCGGCGGCCTTTTAGAGTTGCGGCAGGCGGCCGCCGACTGGATGAACCGGCGCTATGGATGCAAGTACGGGATCGAGGAGACGGTTGTCACGTGCGGAGGGAAGTTCGCGCTCTTTGCCGCGCTCGCGGTTCTTCTCGATCCGGGGGAAGAGGTTGTATTCGCAGCGCCTTATTGGCCTTCATACCCAGATATCGTCCGCTTGGCGGGAGGAATTCCGAAGCCGGTTGCCGTGACAGAAGATTGCGCCTGGAAAATCAAGCCGGAGGATTTGCTTCAAGCGGTGGGGAAGAAGACTAAAATTTTTCTCTTCAACAACGGCTGCAACCCTACGGGCGCCCTTTACACGAAAGAGGAAGTGAAAGCGCTTCTTGACGCCGCAGCAAAGGCGGGGCTTTGGGTCATTTCCGACGAAGTTTATAGCGAGATCGTCTACGATGGGGCAAAATATGCTTCCTGCTCCTCTTTTCCGGAACATGCGGCGCGGGTTGTGATCGTCGAGAGCTGCTCCAAAAATTTTGCGATGGCCGGATACCGGGTGGGCTTTGCCTTCGGAGATCCGAAGATCGTCAAAAACATGATCGCCGTCCAAAGCCAAACGACAACGGGAACTTCCCGCGTCAGCCAAAGGGCCGCCCTCGGCGCGCTAACGCATTCTGAGCCGGCCGCAAAACTTGTCCGCGACGCAATGGATAAGAGACGGAGGCTCTTTTTTAAGACATACAACGAACTTTTCGGCACGAACTTCCCGATGCCATCTTCCGCGCTTTATTTTTTCGTAAAAATCGAAGGAAGCTGCGAGGAGATCCTCAAAAAAGCCCATGTCGCCCTCGTCCCGGGGGCCGCGTTCGGGATGGAAGGGTACGCCCGCTTCGCCTTTTCGGAGAGCGAAGAGGACATTGTCGAGGGGCTGAACGCGTTTAGAGACTGAGACCGTTGCATAACTCCATTTGGGGGCAAATCCGCGCTTTCTTCGCCGGATTCGGATTTTTCGCAAATCGCCTATACTCAATTTCGCATAGGTTCGATTAGCGAAAAACCAACCCGGCATTGAAATCATCGAATTTGCCCCGCAAAGCGGGTTATGCAACCGTCTCAGTCAGTGACTCAAAAATTGGGAGATGGCAAGGAGGCGCCCGCCATTTGAGCCAGGCGGAGCCAGCGCTGAAGCAGCCCAACCTGAAAGGGTTGGGTGATGCAAGCGGGATCAAATGCCGTGGCTGCCAGACGCAGCCAAAACCAATTTTTGAATCACGAGCGGTATATACGATAGATGAATTGAAAAAAAACAGTGAATTAATGGAAAAATTGAGCGGGTCAGTGATTGAAAAGATGGGAACGGTGCTTGGAGTTGCTGCAAAGACTGGTTTTGGAGCTTTTGATTGTAAGTCGATGTGTGATAATCCAATAACGGGCGGTGGAAGAGCAGTGACTAATCTATTCACCGCTGGAGTTAAATACTTTACAAACGATAAAAATGGAGCGGCTGCTGACGTGAAAAGCGCGGCTGCTAAAGCAGCCTGTATTGCTGCTTTGTATACGCCAGCCGGATATGCTGGCTGTCTGGCTTGTTGCGGGACCGCGAAGTTCGTTGGTGTTTAGATAATTTAAAGAGGTAATTTTATGGCGCAAATTAATTCAATAAAATCTAAAGAATGGAACTCTTTAATGAACAGCAGAATTGCAAATTTTTTTGAAAAACACACAATTGTAAGAAAGGTTATAGCTCATGCACCAACCATTCTTCTTGGAGGGGGCTCTCTAATAGAAGGATTCACATCGTACAAGGTATTGCCGAAGTGTAACATGCCAAATATGTTAGCTATTAGCGGTTTATGTGCAATTTCTGGAATCATGGCTGGTTACGACAGTTACCTGCAAAACAAAAAAATCGAGCGTCTCAACTAGGGACGCTTAATCTTCCCAATCTCCAACCATTTTCTTAGCGACGGCTGGATCTAGTATGTCAGCCGTCCTCACGATCCGGTTATGAGCCTATCTTTCATTCCTTAACATATGAGATTTGTGATGCTTTTTGAGCAGATTTTGCGATTTGCGACGAGGGAGTTTCCATAGGTGAAATGACTATAATGCCCTGATATTTGTACGGGTTATGGTTGGACGATCCCTTAAATCCTTTGAAGGGCGGCTGTAATCAGCCTGCCTAGATCGGTCTCTTCTTCTTTCAGCGCTCCTTGAACCGCTTTTTGGGCGTCCAGCGGATTATAGCCGAGATTGAGGAGCGCGCTCACAGCGTCCGAGGCCAAATCGCCGGAAGATGCCCGGAGATGGAGCGGAAGATCCTTCCCTTTGCCTTTCACCTTGTCCCGCATTTCGATGACGAGACGCTCGGCCGTTTTTTTGCCGATGCCCGGAAGTTTGCTCAGGATCCGAGTATCAGCGGCGGCAATGGCCCGGTGGAAAGCGCCAATCTCCATATGGCCGATGATGGCGGCCCCGGTTTTCGGTCCGATCCCGGAGATGTTGATCAGGGTTTCAAAAAGGTCCCGCTCTTCCCGCGAAAGGAAGGCGTAGAGAGTATGCGCGTCCTCCCGCACGATGTGGGAGAGGAATAGAGATACCTCGGAATCGAGAGCCGGAAGGCGGGTGTAGGTGCTAAGCGGGATCGAAAGGCGGTACGAGATCCCCCCTGCTTCGACCACCGCTTTGAGGGGGTCTTTTTCTTTTAGTTTGCCGCGGATGGCTTCGTACATGGAATCCTCATATGGTGGGCGCAGCAGATGGCGAGCGCAAGCGCGTCGGCGGCATCCTCGGGTTGGGGGAGAACGGGGAGGCGGAGCAGCGTCTGGATCATCTTTTGCACCTGGAATTTACTCGCCTGCCCTTTTCCGACAACGGCGAGCTTCGCTTTTTTAGGAGCATACTCGTAGACGGGAATATTCGCACGCGCGGCGGCAAGGAGGGCCATCCCCTTGGCCATGCCGAGCTTGATGGCGCTTTGGGCGTTTTTCAAGACGAATTGCGATTCGACGGCGATCGCCCCCGGTTTATGGAGCGCGATCAATGCCTCGAGCGATTCGAAGAGGATTTTATAGCGGATTTCAAGAGGAAGATCGGGCGGCGGCCGGATGCAGCCGAAATCGACCGGTTCTGTCGGAATGCGGATCAGCCCATAGCCGGTAATGCGGGTCCCTGGATCGATGCCGAGAATGAGCTCTGCCATGCCCAGAAGGTAACGGATTTTTGATTTTCAGACACTCATTGCGAGTAGGCCGTCGATGCATTCCATGCGGAGATTAGTGGGAGGATCCCCCCAACTTCTCCGCCCTTTCGTTGCAAGTCCTGTACATTGGCAGATGAAATCCCCGCTTTGGCAACGGCTTTCTTTGGGATCGTTGTCGTAGTTCAAGTACATGAAACGATTATCATCCAAATGACTGAACCGCTCGAACGTATTGAGGCCGGGGCCATTTGACCTTTGGGGAATGATGTTCACCGCTTTTTGGTATTTTTTCCCCGCCCATCTATCGTTCCTTAGGAGGTCTTGCATCGCTTGCTGCTCGTGTAGGCAGCCTTGATTAGGACAGGAGCCATAGGTCGTATACTGGCCGTTCGCGTAGACTGGTTGGTGCCGCATTTCCCAAAGCTCTTTAAAAAATTCCCGGCTTTTCTCGGAATTCCGGACAATCAACACCCCAGTGTTCACATCCGTAGATCCGGGAATATCTTTCGTCACGATTACGTGCACATCCGGATCGCTTCCGCCATGGCTTTGGATGAACTCCTCCATCTGGATCTTGCTGTTCATTACGATGGCGTCATCGTCGAGCCAGACAATCCAGCACGTTTTGTCATCCCCGGCGCTTTGATCTAAAAGTTGGTTGATCCCTGCGATCTTGGACCAATAGGGAAGGCTATGGTTGATTGCATTCTTATAAGTATCTGGAATATACTCATACTCAATTTGCCATGCTGTATCTAGTTTAGGTCTTACTACTTTGTTGAAGTAATCTGTAGACCATCCTTCTAGTTGTGACCATTGATTAGCAGTCTTACCACTACCTACTAGTTTCTCAAGAGGCTTAGTGACTTTTACTTTAACTGAGTCTCCGTTGTCAGATACCCACTCAATGATGTCACCAATCTTAGCTTTTCTCCAGTACTCAAATCCTTTTTGATTAGAGTATCTTGTAGTTGCTGTTCTTTCTCCTAATGCTACTGCTTGAATAGTTGTATCACCTGTAACTCCCGGACGTTTGTTTTCTCCATAAGAGAATGACATTTTACCCTTGAATGTTACGGGCTCAGTAGATTGATTAGAAAGCGGTTTCAAGAAGTTATTATCGAAAAACCCGGCAGCCAAGTTCTGTTCGAAAACTTCGTATTGGTAGCCGTGTTTTGCCGAATATGCCATTTGGTTAGTCATGACTTTGCGCGACATCGCCAACCGTTCGCTATTGTCTTTTGTGTAGGAAGTGAAGAGCTTGATTTGGCTAGGGTCGGGACGGGAGGCGCTGCATTGGGCCAGCGGCTTCGTTGGGTTGACGGGCGGCTTCGTTGGGTTGACAGGCGGCTTCGTTGGGTTGACAGGCGGAACATGTTGGAAATAGGGAGCCGGTGGATTCGTGCCGAGCAGAGAAGAGAGGCTTTCTGCCGCTGAGTTCAGGGCGCCTGTTTTCCAGAGGAGGATGCCGAGAGCGGATATCCCTAAAATTCCTGCTGCGATGCGCTTTGTTGAATACCTGGGCCCGGCTTGTTTTTCTTGCGGCGGAACGTCGTCGATTTTTGGCTGTTCGAGGTCAACCGGAGCGGGCGTTTCGGCAGGGACGGGGGCCGGAGCGGTTTGTTTTCCATCCCAAAAAGACCGAAAACAATCCGGAAAGGATTTATTTGAACAAATCGACTCAAAATACGCAGCAATTGCGGTGAAAAATCCGGAGACATAGTTGAGAACGGACAGGGCGGTTCCGCCTCCCTGCTCTTTAGTATACTGCCGGACGTGACGAGGCCATGAAAACGGCAGGTCGTTCGCAGGGCTTGCTAATGGACGTAATGTTATTTTTACTGCAGTCATTATTCATAATATTATACCTTTCTTGTTATTAATTTTTCAATAGCGAGTAGTTAATTATAAATATTTTAATTTATTAGTAGTCAAATCGTAGTTTTGCTGTAAGCCCCGAGAGATACAGGTTCGATGGGGAAGCGTTATCTTGGTTTGTTTCGAGATCGACCAGCCTTCTCAAAAGATTTTGGTTCCAAAAGACGGCAAAATCATAAGCAAGGAGAACATCGACAGCTATGTTTTGCCGCTCGATATATTGACTCCATCCGAATCCTAAATTCATTTCGTTGACGGTGCGCAAACAGCCGTAGTTCATGAAGTTTGCTGCGACGGGAATCGTATTCGACGTGATCTGGTCTTCATTGTGGTAGACGGAGGTGTAGCGCGTGTAGAGGATGCTAATTGCGAAATCGGATTCGAAACGGAACCCAATCGGCAAGAGCCAGCGCCCCTCGAGTCCCCCTCTCGGTCCTACGCCCCATGACTTGGAGCGAGTGCGGGACGTCGTCGAGCCGCTGGGGCCCTGCGGATCTGCCGCATCGATGGTCAAAGATTGGCGGATCCAAGCGCCGCGGAGTCCGGCGAAAGGATTGATCGTAACGTGGGTCCCTTGATAAAAAGCCCGGCTCAAATAGAGGTCGGCTAAATCCAGTCCGAGATGCCATTTCGATTGGAGAGACGTTGCTGAGAGCGTTTGCCCAAATCCGTTCGGCTGGATAAACCAGTTCGAAATAAACCAAACTCCCACTCCAAACGGGGTCGGAGACGCGTTGCTCGAAGTGGTGGTCGTTTGGTGGAGCCAGGTATATCCTGCATTGACCATCCAATCATCCAGACCTGTCTCAAAGCCAAGGCCGATTTTGAAGCCAGGGTTGAATTCAAAATCCTGGAAAAGGGTGTTCGACATGGGAGGAACGGACACTTGCCCGCTAACGAGGGCGGCCCCGATCGCTAAGTCTAATCCTTCCTCTTCGGCCAGCCAATAGAGGAAGGATGCCGATGAATAGACTTCCCACCGATCCCGCAACTGGATTTCGGCGGGAGCGTTGTATCCGGAAGTTGCGGAGGCAAGCGGAAATCCCCTTTGGTAGCATTGCCCGGATTGTCCCCCTTTTTCATCGGCCAGCAAGAAGAAAGGGACGCATAAGAAAAATCGATAGAGCGTGTGAAGGGCCGATTTATATATTTTCATTGGGTCTCCCTAAGAATTATGCTTTGAAGAAATTTTCTCACGGCGCGCTCGTAGAGACGGCGCGGAAAGCAGCCACTTGATCCGACTGGATGTTATAGTTTAAGACGTATGTATTCCCGCTGTTTGCCGGAATGACCCAGCTCATTGCGGCGTTGCCTGCATTCATATTGAACTGGGAATCGGGAATCAGGGTTAGGTCGGTGTACAAGTAGAGGTTATAGCTTTGCGACGTATCCGGGATCGATACGGTTACGACTAAGGAAAGCGGCATGGGAGTCGGAGCTGCCAGCGTGCTGATTTCCGGGTACTCGAAGTTCACATATTGCCCTAACCCCGGCTCGGTGCAGCCGCTGGATTTATTTGTTGAGACGACGATGGGAATCGTATCGTCGTTCAGGTCTTTCACCCCCAAAATCGCAATAGCGTGTGTGTTGGCGGCGCTTGCGATAGAATACCAAGGTCCGTCGCTGCAGTTGGCCTTCTCCCTTGTTTTTTGGAAGCCGTCGAACGAATACTCGAATGTGTAAGGATCGGCCGGATTCGGGGGACAGGGGGCATTCGTCGGGTTATCCACCGGCCCCTGCAATCCATTATCGCTGAATACGATCCGGTCATCTCCATAATACGGCAACAGAGGAGAAGGAGGAAGGGTGGGAGGATCGAGGGAATGAAACGATTTGATCGCTAACACAGGCACGATGTGGTCATATTCAGGATCGCCTTCGCTCCCGCAGCTTCTGTGGTTATAAAAGAGATTCTCATTCGTGTAGACTCCGATAATCACCGGACATTCATTCAGGATGTACGCTTTCACCCAGTTTAGGAACGCGCCCGTCTGGCCGACGGCGCCGACGTGGGAGGTGTTGCCCAGGTGGAGTTGATCGGCGGCGCTTGCGGCATTAGAGCCGAGCAGGACTTGTTCCGTAGCCTGGGTCCCTCCGCCGACAATTAGCTGCCTTACGGCGTACTGCGACACGTATTGGCCAAACTTCAACCCAGCGCTCACTAAAGACGTTTCGCCGCAGTACCCGTGGTAATTAAACCACTGGAAACGGGGGGGGATATCCGACAGGTAATACGATTGCTGAACCAGAGGCACCGCTTGCAGTTTATTCGAAGAATCGTATTGGGTGCCCATCGGTTGGGATCTTTGATTGAAGAGTTCGGGCGGCGCGGCGCCGAGAGCTAAACAATAGAAAATGGCCGATATTCCAAACCAGCGAGAGGGCATTTTATGCGTTCCTCCGAACCGAATCAAAATAATTTTTGCATTTCTCGCGAATATTGCAAACGGAATGTTGCGCGCAGCCCATTTTTCATAGACAGCGAGAAGACGCTTACGGTAAACTGCGCTGTCGTATGCATGAGCCCGCGAACATTTTAGTGCGCATGCCGAATTGGATCGGCGATTTGGTGATGGCAACGCCCGTTCTGACCGATTTGCGGGCCGCATTTCCCAAAGCATCGATCACGGCGATGTGCCGCTCTCCCCTCTCCGACCTCTTGCTCCAGGACGCATCGATCGACGAGCTCTTTTCTTTTACCCGCCCGACCAACAAGTTCCTCCACAGGCAGGAGCGGCGCAACATCATCGCCAAGATCCAAGCCGGCAAATTCGATACGGCCGTGCTTCTCACCAATTCGTTTTCCTCGGCTTGGCAAGTCTGGCAGGGAAGAGTTGCCCGCCGGATCGGGTATGCAGTCCATTTCAGGAGGATTTTTCTCACTGACCCCGTCGCCTGGCCTAAAGAGCCGATGCATCAAGTCGATTTGTATAAGAACCTGCTCGCCCCGCTCGGGCTCTCCCGCTCCGCGACGGTCCCGCGGCTCTACGTCTCCAAAAAGGAAGTCGACGAGTCGAAGGAGATCCTTTACCAAAGAGGATACGTTCGAGGAAGGAAGCTGATCGGGATCAATCCGGGAGCCGCCTACGGTTCGGCGAAATGCTGGCCGCCCGAGCGTTTCCGGGCTCTTGCGTTAGAGCTTTTGAAAGAAGGGCATGTGGTTTTTTTCGGCGACGCGTCGACGGCTTCTTTGATCCGGGAGATTTGCAAGGGGCTTCCCGAAGAGGCGATGAATTTGGCCGGCGTTACATCGCTCCGGGAGCTTGCTTGCATCATCAAAGACTGCGATGTGCTGGTCACAAACGACAGCGGCCCGATGCATATCGCCGCCGCCTTCGATACCCCGCTCGTCGCCCTTTTCGGCTCGACTGACGAGAAGGCGACCGGGCCTTACGGCAAACCCGACGCGATCATCCATAAGCACGCGAGCTGCTCTCCTTGCTTTAAACGGATTTGTCCGATCGATTTCCGCTGCATGAAGGAGATTTCGGTCGAAGAAGTCGCCGAAAAGGCGAAAGGATTTTTGCATGTTTAGAACGCTCGCCCGTAAGTTTTTGCCGAACCCCCTCGATTGGATGCTGAAGAGGGCCGCGAAGAAGAACAAGACGAAAATCCTCCTCGGATGGAACCGGGGCCTTGGCGATATCGCGCTGGGGCTCTATGCCATTGTCCACAGGATCCGGGAGTTCATCCCCGACGCCGAGATCACGTTCATGGTGCGGGAAAACCTCGCCGACGGGTTTTCGATGCTCGATTCGATTCGCGTCATCGCCGCTCCCGATTGGAAGCGGGGCGAAAAGACGAACGTTTCCAAGACGCTTCGCAAAATGGGAATCGACCCCAAGAGTTTCGATCTCATCATCGAGCGGCCCAGCCCGACCGACTGGGTGCGGTGGCAGCGGGGCCTTTTAGTTCCTCAGCTCAAATGGAATCCGGCTCATGACGCGCTTTGGAAAACGTTTGACCTCCCGGAAGGATATGACTACATCTGCGTGCAGCCGGCCTCTGAAACGGGCTACGGGCTTTGGCGCAACTGGCCGCTTGAAAAGTGGCACGAGCTATTCGAGCGGCTCGAGAAAATGCCCCGCGTCAAGGTGCTGCTTTTCGGATACGGCAAAGAGACGGCCTTCGCGTATAAAAACGCAGTGGACTTGAGAGGCAAGACGTCCCTTTTCCAGCTTCTCTCAATCCTTAAGAACCGCTGCCGCGCTGCCGTGCTCCCCGATTCGGGCATTTTGTCGATGCTTTATTACTTGGCCGCCTCGTTTCCGATCCATGTCGTTTCGCTTTGGGCCGATCCGGATCAAGGCGTCTTGAAGCAAGGGGTGTTTTCCCCGAATCCGGAACTTGTCCACACTCCGCTCATCGGCGCGCATCGAGACCTCTCGACCGTTTCCGCAAGCGATGTCGTCCGCGCTATTTTTCCCGCAAAACCGCTCCTTTCCTGCGTCCTTGCGGCGGACGTCGACGCGGCGCCGGTGGAAAAAACCGGGGCGATCCTCCTGGCCGGCGGACAAGGGAGCCGCCTCGGCGCGGCGGGCCCCAAGGGGATGTTCGTGATCCGGGAAAAAAGCCTCTTCCAGTGGATCTTTGAAAAGATGCCGCTCGACATGCCGATCGCCG
>Ga0169931_10006068_pt1 | contig 18301 bp, 16 predicted proteins | sample Kivu_15m_20L_FD_129675 | JGI IMG/M metagenome (GOLD analysis project Ga0169931, IMG submission 129675) | Freshwater microbial communities from Lake Kivu, Western Province, Rwanda to study Microbial Dark Matter (Phase II) - Kivu_15m_20L... | ecosystem: Environmental > Aquatic > Freshwater > Lake... | reverse complement strand
GAGGCGGTCACGATCGCCCAGCGGATCGAGGGGGTGGGCCCGCTGTTCCTCTACGCCGATCGGGACCGGCCCGACCTGTCCGAGGCGGTCGACGACGGCGGCGGGTTCGGGTTGCGGCGGGCCGACGGGCGACCCCGGCCGGCGTTCGGTGCGCTGCGGGCCGTGCTGCGCTGCCCGGCCTCGTGATCGGGCCCCGGTAGGGTCGGGGTCGGGCCCGGGTGGCGGAATCGGCAGACGCGGAGGGCTTAAATGCCTAGCGCCACCCGGCCCCCGATCGGGTGTCCCCGGCGAGTGAGCGACGCAAGGCCGTCCTGCCGGTGGACATGACCCGCCGCACGGACGGGTGCTCGAGTTCGACCACCACCTCGTCACGCTCGTCGTGCTCGCTGCGATGCTCGCCGACATCGAGGCCTGGTGGCCCGGCGGCATCTCTCGTGCTCGGCGACATCGACGCCCGGCGTAGTGCATCGCCCCTCGCCTTCGCCGATGTCGAGCGTGCGACGTCCGATCTGCCGATCGCCGAGCCCCTCGACCGGCGAATGAGCGCCTGCATCGTCGGCGTGCCCGACCCACGCGCCTGTCCGTGCCGAGAGCGGTCCGGACAGGGAGCAGCGATCAAGCGTCGTCGAAGCTGAGACCGGCGAGGTCGGCCAACTCCGCTTGGATCCGCACGAACCCCACCAGGAGTTGAATCTCGACGACCCCTCGCCGTCCGAAGCGGTCGCGAGCCCGCTCGAACACATCCTCGGAGACCCCAGTGCCGGCGATCCACTGACCGACGAAGGCACCGAGCGCTGCGGCGTCCGCAGAGTCGATGGTCGAGCGGTCCCATGCGGCGCTGGCAGCGATCAGGTCGGCCAGATACCGGTGCTCGCCGATCGCCAGGCGGGCAGCCGCAGCGCGAAGCGGGCGCGCCAACTCGAAGTCGTCGCCGATGAGGCACGCCCACTCCCGTTGGTTGGCCACCTGCACATCGGGCACCCACGACCACAGGCGCACGAGCGCATCGTCGGGCTCGACCCAACGACCCAACCACGAAGCGGAACGTTCAGGAAGCGCTTCGAGCGCCGGCACACCGAACGAACCAACCGGGTCGAGTTTCGCCGGTTCGAGACGGGCCCGCTTCGGCCCGGGGTCGACGGGCCGTGTCCCGGCAGGATTCATCCACGGTTCGTTCTCGAGTCGCACGGCATTCGCCAGGCGAGCATTGCAGCCCCAGTAGCCGATCTGGAGGCACAACGCGACGAACTGGTCGGGACTGAGGTGATCGGACCACTGCGCAGCAACGCCACTGAGCGGCCCGCCGTCGTCAATCTGTTCCGTGAGCGCGACCAGGAACCGCTCGACCGGATCGAGTGCGGCGTCATCGACCGCGCCCGGACGCACGAGTTGCTCGAGCACGGCTGGCGGCACCCCGGCCGCTGCGCCCAGGGGCGCATGGTGGTAAAGCTCGTAGGTGCTGTCGTGCCGACCGCAAACACGAACGATCGCTGTCTCTTTCCACCGGATCGGGACCGGCGTGCACTCGTGCAACGCATGTCCGAGCCGTTGCTGACACTCCTGCAGCCAGGGGCTCCACGCCCAGGTCCGAACGAGGTGCAACGCCCGATCGGGGTCCTGACCGTTGCGGGCCCACCAATCGAGCGAATGCGCATGAGCGGTGGCGCTGCCGACGTAGCCGAGTCGCATAGGCGTAGCTTAATGCTGTTTAGTCAGCGGGGGACTCAAGGCCGGTAGGCTGACCTGGTGTTGGAGGAAGGCATTGGCACGAGCCGGTTCTATGGGTAAGCCGGCAGCAGCGGTGCCCCGGGTGAGTAAGCGAGCGTCACGTCTTGATGCCGACGGCATCGTTGAGGTCGCTCGGGCGATGATCCTGGCCGAAGGCCACGAGAGCTTCACCCTTCGTCGCCTCGGCGCCGAGTTGGGCGTGACCGCGCCGGCGGTTTACGCCCACTTCGACTCGAAGGACGCCTTGCTTCGCGCAGTGGCGAGGCGGGAATTCGACTGGTTCATCATCGAGTTTGCGAAGCTCACGCATCCCGATCCCGTGGAACGACTCCGAGCGATCTCGCGGAATTACGTCGACTACGCCAAGCGAAACACTGCGTTGTTCCGCTTGATGCAGACCTACCCGCCGAATTTCTTCCGCCGCGACTACTTCGATCCCCTCTCGACGTCAAACGCGCTCGGAGCTCGGTTGTTTCGCCCCCGGTCCCAGGCGGTCGGACAGGCGATTGAGGAGAGGCGGTTCGTCGACGAGGACCCATTCCTCATCGGTCTCGCTTTGTTCATGGCCGTCCAGGGCGTTGCTCAGTTCCTCATGTGGGAACCCGAACTCGAAGCGGACCTCGAGGGCCGGCTCACGGATCTCGTCATCGATTGCATGCTGCGAGGCCTCGCCCCGCTTTCACCCCGGCCGAGGCGAACTCGGAAGCGCTAAGCCTCAGCGAGAGGCTGCGGTCGGCTCGTTCTTCCAATACGGGTCCCGCAGCGCCCGCCGGTAGAGCTTTCCGCTCGGGTACCGCGGGAGTTGCTCGTGGAAGTCGATCGACTTCGGCACCTTGTAGTGCGCCAAATGATCGCGCAGCCATCGCAGGATCTCGGCTTCGAGTTCGGGCCCCGCGACACGACCTGGACGCACCTGGACCGCCGCTTTCACCTCGTGGCCCCACTCCGGGTGCGGAATCGCGAACACCCCGACGTCGTCGACGGCATCATGGGCCAGCATCGCCGCTTCGATCTCGGCCGGGTAAATGTTCACCCCCCCTGAAATGATCAGGTCCACCCGACGATCGACAAGGAACAAGAACCCGTCTTCGTCGAGGTACCCGAGGTCGTTCAAGGTGAACTGCTTGGGCTTGCGGTGGGCCGCTGCGGTCTTCTCCGGATCACCGAGATAGACGATGTCTGCATCGTTGAGCGCCGTGATGTAGATCGTACCGACCTCACCGGGCCCGACTTCCTGGTCGAGTTCGTTGACGATCTGCAACGTGAACCACGCCGCCGGACGCCCGACCGAACCCGGCTTTCGCAGCCACTCCTCGGAGCTGATCGAGGTGATCATGCCCAACTCGCTGCACCCGTATGCGTCCACGAGTACCGGGCCCCACCACTCGATCATCGCCCGCTTCACGTCCACCGGCATCATCGATCCGATGTGGAACACCTGGCGCACCGACGACAGGTCGTAGCGGGACCGGACATCCTCGGGCAGCCGGAGGAGCCGTACGCAGTGCGTGGGCACGAGCAGGGTGTTCGTGACCCGGTGCTGTTCGATTAGCCGCAACACCTCTTCCTCCACGAAGCGGCGCATCACGTGGAGCTGTCCGCCTCCCATCACTGCCCGCACCACCTGTAACAACGGTCCGCCGTGATAGAGCGGTCCGACCGCGAGGTGGATGTTCTCCTCGCCGTAGTTGTTGGCGGTGACCGACCGGATGAGATCCTCGACCGGGATCCCATTGCGCATCTCGGCCATGCGCGTCGCCTTCGGTCTTCCGGTGGTTCCCGATGTGTAGTAGATCGCGCTCGCCGTGGTGGACGGCTCGGGCTCGGAACCGGACGCCGAGGCCAGCAGTGCTTCGAGCGGCCCGCCGAGTTCGAGCACCGTCGAGACGCCGGCCTGAGCGACCGCCGCGCGACCCACCTCGGCGTGCGCAGCATCGACGACGAGCAATTTCGACCCGGAGGACTCGAGCACGTAAGCGACCTCGTCGACCGACAGGTGCCAATTGACTGCTACGTGCGACACGCCACCGAGTGACGCCCCCATCAGCACGACGACGAACTCGGTGCAGTTGCCCACCATGATCGAGATCGTGTCGCCCTCTCCGACGCCGTGTGCTCGCAGGACGTGAATCATGCGGTTGCACTGCTCGTTGAGCTCCCCCCGGGTCAACGAGGAGAGCCCGTCGGAGACGCTCAGGGCGGCCGGGTCCGAGCGGGCGTAGTCGATGATTCCCTGAGCCATCGGCTCTTCTCCTTGCGTGGGTGGCGGGGCCGGGTCGGTCGGATGTCGTCAGCAATCACAGCGGTGCATGCGCACAGATTCACTCGGCGCGGAACACCGGGGGGCGCCGTTCGGTGAACGCTTTGGGCCCCTCGCGTGCGTCCTTGGTAGCGCCGACCTGCCCGCCGAGGAGATCCTCATAGGCAAGAGCCTGTTCGAGCGGCATGTCGGCGCCACGCAACATCGACTCCTTGGCCGCCCACACCGCGAGCGGTCCTCTCTCGAGAATCATCCCGGCTATACGGCGGGCCTCGCTCATCAGCTCATCGTCAGGCACGACGTGCGACACCAGACCGATCTCGAGCGCCTTGTTCGCAGAGATCCGATCGCCCGTGAGCACCAGGTAATTGGCCCACGCTCGGGAGATCGCACGCGGGAGCCGCTGCGTGCCGCCGCCGGTCGGCATCAACGCCCAGCGCACCTCCGTGAGCCCGAGCTCGGCGCTCTGTGCTGCGACGAGGATGTCACACACGAGCGCAAGTTCGAGGCCGCCCGCAACAGCGAAGCCGTTGATGGCCGCAATGACCGGCTTGTAGAGCGGGAACCGCTTGGTGAGCGAGGCCCACCCGTACCCGTGCGATCCCGGTCGACGCGATCCGCGCCCGGCGCCGTCGGCCATCGCACGTAGGTCGTTGCCCGTGCAGAACGCTCGACCGGCACCGGTGAGGATCGCTACCCACTGTTCGGGATCCGCCTCGAACTCCTCGAATGCCCGGCCGAGCGCAGCGCCCGTCGCCGAGTCGAGCGCGTTGAGGCGGTCCGCTCGCTCGATGGTGATGATCGTGAGATGGCCATCTCGTTCGACACGGATGTCACCGCTCATGACGTTGGCGCTCCTTGGCTGATCGGATCGACGCCGCCGGGCTGCTCCCCCGACGAATAGAGATGGCACTGCACCCAGGCGCCGTCACCATGGGGAACCGCAAGGGGCTCTTGTGTGCGGCAGACGTCCATGACCTCTGGGCAGCGGGTGTGGAACCGACACCCCGACGGCGGGCGAGCCGGATCCGGCATGTCGCCTCGCAGGACGAGGCGAGGTCGCCGACGCTGGCGGTCGGGATCGGGGATGGGCACGGCCGACAGCAGCGCCCGGGTGTACGGGTGCGCCGGTCGGGAGAAGATCTCTGCGATCGGGCCCTGCTCGACGAGCGTTCCCAGATACATCACCCCGACGCGGTCGGCGAGATGGCGCACCACGGCGAGATCGTGGGTGATGAACAGGTAGGCGACGCCGAGCCGCTCCGACAGCCGCCCGAGCAGTTCGAGCACCTGATTCTTCGTGGACACGTCGAGTGCGCTCACGGCCTCGTCACAGATCACGAGATCGGGCTGCAGCGCTAGCGCACGAGCGATTGCGATGCGCTGGCGTTGACCGCCGGAGAACTCGTGGGGGTAGCGGCTCATGACGTCGGGCGGCAACCCGACGAGTTCGAGCAGCTCGGCGACCCGCTCGTCACGGACCCGCCCGCGCAACCCGTCGTGGACCTCGAGCGGCTCGCCGATGCTGTCGGCGACGATCGAGGACGGGTCGAGCGACGAGTACGGGTCCTGGAAGACCATCTGCATGCGCCGACGGATCTGGCGCAGTCCTGACCCGTCGAGACCGAGCACATCGGTCCCGTCGAAACGGACGGACCCGCCGGCGCTGTCGACGAGGCGCAGAACGGCGCGGGCCGTCGTCGACTTTCCCGATCCCGACTCGCCGACGAGCGCGAACGTCTCGCCTCGGTCGATCGTGAACGACACGCCGGCCACGGCGCGCACCACGCCGCGAGACGACCGTCGTTGCCGGAACTCCACCCGGAGCCCGTCGACCTCGAGCAACGGAGCCGTCATGATCTTCCCCTCGTGCCGAGCAGGTCGAGCTCCTCGTGCCGAAGGCATCGCACCGAGCGATCGAGGACCTGCTCGATCGGTGGGGCGGCCTCCCGACACAGGTCGATCACGTGCCCGCAACGGTCGCTGAACCGGCAACCCGCAGGCGCCTGCCCCGCTGCGGGTGCCTGCCCGGGGATCGAACGGAACGTGCCAGTTGCCGCTTCGAGGTCCGGCATCGCCTGCAGCAATGCGTCGGTGTACGGGTGGCGAGGCCGCCTGTAGAGCGCCGAAGCTGCGCCCTGCTCGAGTACCTGCCCGGCATACATCACCAGGACGCGGTCGCACAGGTCAGCGACCACTCCGAGGTCGTGGGTGATCAGTACGATCGCCATCCCCAGTTCGGTGTTCATCGTCTTGAGCAGGTCGAGTATCTGCGCCTGGATGGTGACGTCGAGCGCCGTGGTCGGCTCGTCAGCGATCAGCAAAGCCGGCTCGCAAGCAGCCGCCATGGCGATCATGACGCGCTGGCGCATCCCGCCCGACAACTCGTGGGGGTAGCTGCTCGCCCGGCGAGCAGGGTCCGGGATGCCGACGAGATCCAGCACTTCTACCGCCCGGGCCCAGGCGTGGCGTCGAGACGCGCCGCGATGACGGCGGATCGTCTCGGCGATCTGGTTCCCGATCGTGAACGCCGGGTTCAGGCTCGTCATCGGCTCCTGGAAGATCATCGCGAGCCGGTCACCCCGCAGGTCCTCCAATCGGCGTCGAGGGATCGTGAGAAGAGGTTCGCCGTCGAAGTCGAGCCGGCGGGCCTTCGTCCGCGAGCGACCCCCCTCGAGGAGGCCCATGATCGCAAGGCTCGTCACGCTCTTGCCCGAGCCCGACTCCCCGACAATGCCGAGGGTTTCGCCACGGGCGACGGAGAAACTCACGTCGTCGATCACGCGCACCCAGCCACGCGCAGACAGCAGGTCGACCTCGAGGCCGTCGACCTCCAACAACGTAGCCGTGCCGACGCCGTTCATGACCGCACCGTCTCCCGGCCGAACGAATCCCGCAGCCCGTCACCGACCAGGTTGAGTGCGAGCACCGTGAGGGCGATCGCCAAGCCCGGGAACACGATCAACCATGGAGCTCGGTCGATGTGGCGAACGGCGCGACCGACCATCGAGCCCCAGCTCGCCTGAGGCGGCTGCACGCCGAGTCCGAGGAAGCTCAGCGTCGCCTCGGCGATCATCGCGGTTCCGGATGCCAACGACACAGTCACGATCAACGGCGACAGGCTGTTGGGCAGGATTCGCCGTCGCAGGATTCCCCACGTCGACGTGCCGATGCTGCGGGACGCCTCCACATAGGTTTCCTCCCGCGTCTGCATCACGCTCGACCGCGTGATGCGCACGAACCGCGGCGTGAAGATCACCCCGATCGCAAGCATCGCGTTGGTCAGGTTCGGGCCGAGCACACCGACGATCGCTATCGCCAGGATGATGGGCGGGAACGCCAGAAGCACGTCGGTGATCCGCATCACGACCGTGTCCACCCACCCACGGAAATAGCCGGCGAGCACCCCGGGCACGACGCCGAGGAGCAAGCCGAGCCCCACCGACTGCACAGCGGCCTGGAGAGAGATCCGTGCGGCGAACAGCAAGCGGGTGAGCACGTCCCGACCGAGATCGTCGGTGCCGAGCCAGTGATCGCTGGACGGCCCCTTGAGCGCGTTACGGAGATTGGTGGCGTTCGGGTCCGAACTCGTGAGCACCGGCGCCGCGACAGCAGCGAGCAGCACGAGCACCAGATACACGAGAGCGACCATCGGTACCCGTTGGCGCCGGAAGCGCCGGGTCAGCCGCCGAAGACCCGCGAGCCGTACCCGGCGTACCCGCACGGCGCGGTCGGACGTTGAGTCCACGGCCGTCATGCCCGCACCTTCGGGTTCAGCAGCCCGTAGGCCACGTCGACGAGGAGATTGATCACGACCACTGCCACGGTGGTCAGCAGCACGATGCCCTGGATCATCGGAAGGTCCTTGCCCAGTACGGCATCGACGATCGCAGTCCCCAGCCCCGGGATGCCGAATACCCGCTCGACGGCAACGGTCCCTCCGAGCAACAACGAAAACTGCAGTCCCAGCACCGTGACCACCGGGATCGAAGCGTTCTTGGCAGCGTGCTTGCCGACCACGACCCAGCGGCGCAGGCCCTTGGCGCGCGCCGTTCGCACGTAGTCCTGGAGCAACACGTCGGACAACGCCCCACGCAGCTGTCTCGTGATCTCGGCCGACGCCGCCGTGCCAAGCGTGAGCGCCGGCAGGACGAGATGATGCAGCCAGCCTGCCGGGTCCTCGCTGAGGCGTACGAAGCCGCTCGCCGGAAACCACGGATTCCGCACGGCGAACACCAGCACGAAAACCAGACCCAGCCAAAAGTTGGGCATCGCGACCCCGAGCGACGCCCCGACGGTCGCCGAGCGATCCGGCCACCGGTTGCGGTTCAGCGCGGCGACGATGCCGGCGGGAACCCCGATGAGAAGTCCGATCAGGATCGCGGAGCCGGCGAGCGTGAGGCTGATCGGAAGCCGGTCCGCGATCACGTCCGACACCCGTCGGCTCGACGTGAGCGACTTGCCCAGGTCGCCCTGAAGCGCTCCACCGAGCCAATCGAAGTACTGCTCGACGACGGGACGGTCAAGACCGAGCGCGACACGGATCTCCTGCACTCGCTCAGGCGTTGCGTTCTCACCGGCCAGGGTGACCGCAGGATCGCCCGGGATGATCAACACCAGAGAGAACACCACGATGGACATGGCGAACAACAGGGGGATCGCCCCCAAGAGTCGCCGAGCGATCGTACGCCACACGATCCGAACCGCCCCGTCGCCGATTTCGGCTCAGCGTGCCTTAACGCCGACGTTGCGAATGTCGAACGGCCGCACGTCGAACAGCCCCTTCACCCCGAGCACACCGTCACGGTGTGCGAACGGGAAGGACATGTAGTGCAACGGGATGTTCAGGGCCTCGTCGACGTAGATCTTCGAGAACTCCTGGAACAACGTCTTGCGCTTGGCCTGATCGGTCTCCGCCAGTGATGTCTTCAGGATCTCCAGGATACGGGGTGTCGTTCCCTTGCCGGGGTTCAACGATCCGGTGTCACTGAACATGAGGCCGATCGTCTGCGCTGGGTCGAGACGGCCGCCGAACGGCGTGGACGCGCAGGGCGCTTCCTGGTTTTGGTAGAACTTCGGGATGATGTCGCCACCGGCGATGATCTGGATGTTCATCTTGATGCCGACCTCGGCGAGCATGGCCTGCACCGCTTCGGTCCGGGCGATGTAACCGGAGGTGTTCACCACGAAGCAGTTGAAGCTGACACCGCCTGAGAGGCCAGCGTCGGCAAGGAGCTTCTTCGCCAGCGCCGGGTCGTACTTCACGTCGGACACCTTCAACGCCGGGTTGTAACCGAGGTTGCCCTCCGGGAACGGCTGCACCGTCGGGATGGCGAGATCGAACAACACACCCTTGGTGATGGCCGTGCGATCGATGGCATGGTTGACCGCACGTCGCACCAACGGGTTGTTGAACGGCGCCTGGTTCCGGTTGAGCTGCAGATGGAACAAGCCGAGCTTGCTGATCACCTCGACCTTGAAGCCGGTCGACTTCAGATTGGCGACTGCCGACTCGTCGACCCAGGTGGCATCGAGCTGGCCGGATCGCAGCGCGTTCAGGCGAGCAGCATCGTCACCGATGATCCTGATCCGCAGCACGGCGTTCTTAACGTCGTCGGGGTTCCAGTACTTCTCGTTCCGTTTGTATTCGACGACGTCGCCGTCGACGTATTTGACGAACTGGTACATCCCCGTGCCGACCGGGTTACGGTCGACCGCCGGATCGGTGAACGACTTCGGGCTCATCATCATCCCGGCACGGTCCGCCAGGATCAGCGGCAGGGTCGCTGCCGGGCTCTTCAATGTGACCTTGACCTTCGCCGGCGACACCGCCTCGACTTTGTCGATCACGGCGAGTTCGCCCTTCACGAGCGACTTCTCACCAGTGCGAGACCGGTCCAGGTTGGCCACCACCGCAGCTGCGTCGAACGGCGTGCCGTCATGAAAGACCACACCGGTCCGCAGATCGAGTTCGAACGTCGTCGGGTCCGTGAAGGCCCACTTCAGGGCAAGTCCGGGAATCGTGCTGCCGCTGGTGTCGTAGTGCACCAGGCGGTCGAACACCGGGTACAGGTACGTGTTGTCGTACAACGTCCGAGCCAGCGTCGGATCGAGGCTCGTCACGGCGCCTTCGCCGTAGGTGAACGTGGCGTTCTTGTCGAATGTCGGCGCGGCCGTCGTCGTCGTGGCCTGTGCCGTCGTCGTCGCCCCGCCTGCTGTCGTGGCAGTCGTCGCCACCGTCGTTGCCGCTGCCGTCGTCTCGCTCGTCGTTCCGCTGTCGTCGCCACCGCATGCGGCGACGAGCAGTCCCAGTGCGACGAACGAAGCCGCTATCGCGTTTCGTGTCCGCTTCACCTGATCCCCCTCTATATGTCGGAGCGCGAGACGTGAAGACGCCGTCGACGCCACCCTCGCTGCCCCCCGGCCTCGAGCGAGACGCCCTGAGCGTGGCGTTCCCCGACTGCGTTGTTAACGGCGTTTAGTATGCTGTGCGCGCGGGGCCGCCGTCAACGACACTCGGTCCGCTGAGTTCAGTGGATCGATTCGCTCGGCAGACCAAGCGAGTCGAGAACCGTTGCGGCCGTGTTCTGCGGAGCGTCCCACTCGAGGAGATGGCCGGCGGCCTCCACCACGGTCAGGCCCGTGCACGCCGGCAGCAGGCGTTGCCACAGCGGGCCGTAGACCGCTGCGGGCGCAAGTCGGTCGCGGCCGCCCCAGACCACGTGCACCGGACACCGCAGCCGATGGATGCGATCGCACAGACCGCGCTCCGGGATCGGCCACATGATGGACGCTGCCGATCGACGCGTCCGATACCGCCGGAGTTCGGCCTCCGTGCGCTCGTCGGCGGTCGCCGACAATTCGTCGTCGAAGAACGGGGAAAGAGCGGCGACGTCATCGACCAACCACGCCGGTTGGCGAGGTGTCCGTTCCGACCACACGTCGTGGACGGGCACTGCGTCGACCCAAAGGCCGAGCGGTGCGAGCAGGACGAGCCGCTCGAAGACGTCGGGGCGGATCGTGGCGAGATCGGCGGCGAGCATCGCGCCCACCGAAGAAGCCACTACCGGTTTGCCGGCGAGCCCGACGCGGTCGATCACCTCCGACAAGGTCCACACCCAGTCGTAGAACGTCCGTTGCTCGCGGGACGCCGAGCCGCCGAATCCCGGTAGGTTCGGCGCGATGACCCGATGAGTCCGCGCGAGCACAGCCACCAGTGCCGAAGAAGCCGGTGTTCCCAGCATCCCGTGGAGCAGGCCGAGGGTCGGGCCCGAGCCCGCCTCGACGACCTCGAGATCGGCCGCAGCCGTCATGCCCGAACCGGCGCCGATGAGGTACGAGCGCCCGAGGGCCACCACAGGTCCTCCCACTCGTCATCGAACAGCGATCCCACTTCGGGAAGGACCCGCTCGGCGAACAGTTTGGTGTTGTACGTACAAAGCTCCTTGCTCATGTTGCCGAAGTGCAGGAACGTGATCATGTGGCCGACGTTGAGATCCTTCGCCACTTCGGCAAGCTTCTCGGCCACCGTGGTGGGCGAACCCAGGATCACGTAGCCCTTCTCGACGATGTCGTCGAAGGTGATGCCGGCGAGGGCCGCTTTGCTCCCGGATTTCGGCTGGTCCGCGCCCCTGCGCGCCGCCATCTCCACCTGGGACCGGACGCCTGCGCGAACCGTCGCCTCGGTCTTGTAGCCCGGCGGCTCGGCATAGCCACCGTGCACATGGAGACACCTCTTGTAGAAGTACTCCGCCGGCTCCCGGTATAACTCGCGGGCTTCGGCGTCGGTGTCCGCCACGGCGACGAACTGCGCAAAACCGGTGCGGTACGGATTCGGATCGAGTCCGAGACTTCGGACGTGCTCCCAGAACCCCCGCATCTGGGGTCGGCCGAGCTTATAGCCGTAATACGACAGGTAGCAGTACACGTAACTCGTCTCAGCGCACCACTGCCACGTTTCGATCGAACCACCGCCCGGAACCCAGATCGGGGGGTGCGGGCGCTGGATCGGTCGAGGCCAGCAGTTGACGCTGCGGAGCTTGGTGTACCGGCCGTTGAACGTGAACGGCTCCGGTTCGGTCCAGGCGCGAACGATCAAGTCGTGCGCCTCGTCATAGCGCTCGCGCAGCGTCGCCGGATCTATCCCGTAGGCGAAGCAGGTGTCCATCGCCGTGCCCACAGGGAAGCCGGCCACCACCCGTCCGCCCGAGATGACGTCGAGCATCGCCAGTTCTTCGGCGACCCGCAACGGCGGGTTGTACAGCGCCAGGGAGTCGCCGAGTACGACCACCGCAGCGTCGGAAGTGTTGCGCGCCAGCGTTGCAGCCATGAGATTCGGGCTCGGCATCAGGCCGTAACCGTTCGCGTGGTGCTCGTTCACTCCGACCCCGTCGAAACCGGCGGCTGCGGCGAACTCCAGCTCGTCGAGGTAATCGAGGTACATCTGCCGGCCCTTGGTCGGGTCGTACAGCGATGGATCGATGTCAACCCACACCGATCGATGTCGTTCGGGAAAATCGTCCGGCAGCTCGGCGTAGGGCATCAGGTGGAAGAAGATGAATTTCACGGCGACCTCCGGGGGCGGCGGGACGGATCCATGCCGGCTGCGCGCGAACGGGCGCAGCCGGCGATGGACCGGGGGATCAGGCCTGGGTCATTACGTGGCGGCGCACGAACGATGCAGTCATCGTCGCCACCATGCGGCCAAGACGCGGGTCGACATCGAACGCGTGCGGGTTCCCGTCGAACGTGGCCAACTCCGCGACGTTCCCGGCGACCAGCGTTGCCTCGTACAGCTCGAAGGTCTGCCGCCGTGGGACGAGCTCGTCGCGATTCGAGTGGAAAAGCAGCATCGGGGGGAGTCCGGCCCGGACCCGCAACGCCGGGCTGGACTCGGCGACGACGGTCTCGCCCCCGCCGGCCAGGAACGCAGCCACGGCGTCGGCGAGCTTGGGACAGTCGTCCATACGCGTGATGCCGTACAACGACACCACGCCTTGCACGGCGCTGCTCACCTCGCCATGACCCCCGTCGCCTTCGAACTCACCGGCCGCCATCGCAGCCATCAGCGAGAGATGCGCCCCCGAAGAGGCACCGAAGATGACGATGCGCTCGGGGTCGATGGCGAGTTGTTCGGCATTCGCCCGCATCCAACGGATTGCGGTCTTCACGTCGTGCAGCGCGGCCGGCCACGCAGCCTCACCGGATAGCCGGTACTCGGTCGCCACACAGGTGAATCCCTCCCGTCCGACCAGGAAGCCGTAACCGCGCAGCTGCGTAGGGTCTCCGACCTTCCATGCGCCTCCGTGGACCAACAGGATCCCGGGTGGCGGAGCGTCGGTGCCGGGCGCCCGGAATACATCGGCATGCAGATCGCGCCCACCAGCACGCCCGATGACCACTCCCTGCTCGAGTTCGACTCGCACTGTGCTCACGCTGTCTCCTTCCAATGGGCTGCCCGGAGTTCCCGGCGCAGCAGCTTGCCGGCCGCTGAGCGCGGGAGCCGTGCGTGGTATTCGATCTCCCTCGGCACCTTGAAGCCGGCCAGGGTCGCATGGGCGACCCTGAGGATCGACTCGGTGGTCGTCGCATCCGGCTCGTTTCCCGGGCCGAGCTGAACCGCCGCTCGGACGGCATGACCCCACTCGGGATCAGGCACGGCGAACACCCCGACGTCCTCCACCGCCGGATGCCCGAGCAGTGCGGCCTCCACCTCAGCCGGATAGATGTTCACCCCACCCGACACGATCAGATCGACTCGTCGGTCCGCGAGATAGAGGTAACCGTCGTCGTCAAGCCAACCGAGGTCTCGCAGCGTGAACTGCCGAGGGGATCGGTGCGCCTCCGCAGTGCGCTCAGGATCGCCGAGATAGACGATGTCGGCGTCGTTCAGTGCGGTCAGGTAGATCGTCCCGATCGAGCCGGTCGGCAGCTCGCAGTCGGTCTCCTCGTCGACGATCTGGATGGTGAACCAGGGCATCGGACGCCCGACGGATCCCGGCTTGGTGAGCCACTCCTGCGAGCTGATCCGGGTGATCGTTCCCAACTCGCTGCAACCGTACGCATCCACGAGGACCGGACCCCACCAGTCGATCATCTCGGCCTTGATCTCCGACGGCATCATCGCCCCGATGTGGAGCACGTCGGTGAGGCTCGACACGTCGTAGCGAGCGCGGACCTCGGCCGGAAGGCGTAGCAATCGCACGAAGTGCGTCGGGGTCATGGTCAACCGGTTGACGCGGTACCGCTCAACGAGACGCAGCAGGTCCTCGGCGTCGAAGCGCGGCATCACGTGGACTTGACCGCCGGTGACCGCTGTACGCACAGCCTGCATCAGCGGACCTCCGTGGTAGAGCGGCCCGACGACGAGTTGCACGTCCGACTCGCGCATGCCGCTCGCTCGGAACTGTTCCGCCTGCGCCTGGGCCGTGATGCCGTCGCGCATCTCGGCCATGCGGGTCGCCTTTGGACGGCCCGTTGTGCCGGAGGTGTAGTAGATCGCGCTGGCGACCGGGCAGGGCGCCGGTTCGGCGTTCGACGCCGAGGCTAGGTCCGCATCGGCGTCCGGGCCCAGGACGAGAACTTCGGCGACACCGACTGCGCAAGCGACCTGACGGGCCAACGACGCGTGTGCTTCGTCGGTGATTACGAGGCTCGTGCCTGAACTGGCCAGGAGGTACTCCACCTCTGCGGCGACGAGGTGCCAGTTGACCGCTACGTGCGACACGCCGGCCAACGACGATGCAAGCAAGGCGACGACCATGTCGGCCGAGTTGCCGGCGTAAATCGCCACGACATCTCCCGGGCCAATGCCCCGACGATGCAGGACGTGGATGAACCGGTTCACCCGGTCGTTCAATTCCGCTCGCGTGTACCGGCGCTCGGCGTCTGCGAGCGCGAACCGCTGCGGGTCGGCGTCGGCCAGTTCGACGAGCCCTGCAGCCATCTCCCCCCCCCTCGTGTCGGATTCGGGGCCCGGCTGGTGATCACCGGGCCCCGAGCGATCAGTGCGAGCTTGCCGAACGGGCTTTGGACAGCATCTCGATCCCGCGCTCGAGCGAGGACTCCAGTCCGGGCGCTTCGAGCCCGAGGCTCTCGAACACCTTCACCATCTCGAGGTGGTAGGCGGTGCGCAGCTGCGGGTTCGTGTGCTGCTTGAGCCCCCACTTTCGCCACATCCGGTTGTTCTCCGAATCGTCGGAGCCGAACGCCGCCATGAAGTACGGGTACCAGTACTCGTCGATCCGCTGTTGGGCCTTCTGCCGGGCCTCGGCACCCTCCCGCTCGAGCACGCCACGGACGTTCATGTACCCCATGTTCGAGTGGCCCCGCTCGTCCTTGACCACCTTGAGCGATACGCGGGCCAGTGGGGCGAACGACGACTGCACCCATTCGAAGCCCTGGTAGACGCCGAAGCGGTCGCTCATCATGTTGTTGATCGAGCGATCGAGCCAGGTCGGTTCGGACTTCATCGCCTCGTACGCCCGGAACACGGACTTTTCGTGTTCGTAGATCTCGATCGGAAGTGACGGATCGAACTCGTTGTACAGCTGGAAGAACTGGTACGTGTGCTTGAACTCCTCCGAAGCGAAGTTGTTCATCCGCAAACGCGTAGCTGCGTCAGGCGAGTTGCGCATCGACCACTCGTCGATGAAGGCGAACGGGCTCTTCATGTTGAGGTTCCGAGCCTCTTCACCGAAGTACGGCATCATGCACTCGCCGTGGGCGAACATGAGTTTGCGCAACCAAAAGACGTATTCGTCGGGCATATGGTCCGCAGCGTCGTATTCGTAGGCGGTGGCCACGACCTCGACGTCGGTCTGCTCGATCCGGTTCATCGTCGCCTGGTCGGAGAGCACCCCCTCTTCGATCATTCGTGCGCCGGCCGCTCCGGCTGCCTCCCCGAGCCCCGACAAGAACATGTCGGGGATGCCCGCCATGAACGTCTGCTGCGCCTTGGGGAGCGGACCGTACGGCTCGGAGAAGTGCCTCTCCATCGTCCAGACGAAGTCCCATTTCCGGGCCTTGTGCTTGTCGAGGTAGGGCTGAATGCTGTCGGCGAGCTCGTAGAGGTCGTCATGTTCGTTCCACTGGGCCATGGGTACGTCGTCGACCGCGAAGATGACCTCGGGCACTGCGTCGGGCGCCGGATAGACGATGGGGAACACGAGACGCTTGTCGATCGGGAACACGAGTTACCCCCTGGGGAGTGCGGTTGAGGTCGAGGCAGAACCGTTCCGACGCGGCCGCGGACCGAACCACATCCGGGAGGTCGGCTCCGAGGTGAACGCCGTTAAGAGTTAACGCTGTTCACCGACCGGTTGTCAAGGCCCCGGCTGACGCCGGGTCCGGGCTGCGCCAGCCAGGTGTGCGGGGACGGCGATCGGTGCCATGTCGGCCAGCCGGACGTGCACGTGTGACAGTTTCGCCCGAACTCTCAGTACACCATCGCCCGCTGTCCGCACCTCGATGACGACGGTCAAGCTCGTACGCCCGACCTCGTCGATCCATGCCGTCAACGAGATCTCATCTCCTAGGTGGAGCGGGCCGAGGTACTCGAAGGCTGCGGCCCGCACGGGAGTCGTGGTGCCCGCAGCGAAGTCGACCTTGTGCCCGAGCGACTGGAAGAGTCGAAACTGCGCAGCAGTGGCCCACCGGGTTGCCGCTCCGTAGAAGATGAGACCCGACGCGTCGGTGTCGTACAGCTCCACCCGATCGTTCAGGACCACCGACGGGTGCGACGGCTGGTTCAACAGGTCGTTCTCGGAAGCCATGTCCGTATCGTGCGCGCGTCATGCCGCCAGTGGGCCAGCGGATCAGGGACCTGATCGTTTAACACTGTTAACTTCGGTGGTTCCTACGCCCGGAGCGTGGAGTCGGAGTGGAGGCCGTCATGAAGATCGGCGCGATCGTCCCGCAGCAGCACACGCCTTGGAGCGACCTCCTCGACGTCGCCCTGCTGGTCGACAGCAGTGGATTCGATTCGCTGTGGGTCATCGACCACCAGCTTCCGGCGGCCTCGGCCTCGCTCGCCGGTTCCCAGTTCGACGCATGGACGGTGCTCGCCGGCTTCGCCGTTGCGACCGAGCGAGTGACGTTGGGAACGCTCGTGACGTGCAATAGCTTCCGCCATCCGGCGCTGTTGGCCAAGATCGTCACCACGGTCGACCACATGTCGAGCGGCCGGGCAGCGCTGGGGATCGGCGCTGGGTGGTTCGAGGAAGAGCACCGTGTGTTCGGCTGGCCGTTCCCCACGGCCCGGGAACGTATCGGACGGCTCGACGAAGCGGCCCAGGTCGTCCGCAAGGTCTGGATCGAGGAGCGGCCCTCGTTCTCCGGCCGCTACTACACGCTCGATTTCTCGGACCCTGATGTCACCGACCACGCCCACTCGGTGAGCCGATCGGATGCGCCGGCCATCGGACCACGACCGGTGCAGCAGCCACATCCGCCCCTCATCATCGGGGGAAGTGGTGAACGACGCACTCTGCGGACCGTCGCCCGACATGCGGACGAATGGAACGTCGCAGGGACACCGGCATTCATCGCTCAGCGGTCAGCGGTGCTCGCTGCGCATTGCGCCGACATCGGGCGTGATCCGGCGACGATCGCCCGCTCTGCGTATGCGCAAGTCATCATCGACGACTCGCGCCAGCGAGTCGAGGCGCTGCTCGAGCGGCGGGCGGTGCTCACCGGAACGACGGTCGAGGCGGTGCGCTCCCAGGTGATCTCCGGATCCCCTGACGACATACTCGAACGGCTCGCTGCCTACGCAGCGGTGGGCGTCGGGCACTTCATGCTGCAGGTCGGGCCGCCGTACCGCGCTGCGATCATCGAGAAGCTGGCGTGCGATGTCGTCGAGCCGGCCCGTGCAATCGGACAGCCGTCAGTTCAGTTGCCTTGAGGTAAGTGAGCGAGGCGAATGCGTCGTACCCCTCCGGCTCGACAGGGCCACGATCGCCACGATCGCCAACGCCATTGCACGCCGCAAGGTCAGGCCCACACCGAGCATCCCGGCCAACCCCGCCGAGATCTGTCACCCCGCACCGAACACGAGCGCAGGCCGCTGAGCGACACCGTCGAACGGTGAGCGCCGCCGGGTTCCTGGCCGAGATCCGCGCCAACCGGCGTCGCAGCGTCGTGTCGATCGGGTTGACCGTGGCGCTGTTCGTCGCCGTCGCCAATGCCGTCGTGCTGCTGCTCGCGGCGTACACGCCGGAGTGGGCGCGCCCTCGGTCCACGACCGACAAGCACCCGCCCCAGCGGTTGGAGGACTTCGCCGCGTTCCTCACCGCGGCCGTTCGCCGCTACGGG
>Ga0169931_10006066_pt1 | contig 18304 bp, 20 predicted proteins | sample Kivu_15m_20L_FD_129675 | JGI IMG/M metagenome (GOLD analysis project Ga0169931, IMG submission 129675) | Freshwater microbial communities from Lake Kivu, Western Province, Rwanda to study Microbial Dark Matter (Phase II) - Kivu_15m_20L... | ecosystem: Environmental > Aquatic > Freshwater > Lake... | reverse complement strand
CTGCGGTTCAACCACGGAACATAATGCGCGCATCACGGAAGGCATGGGCCGGCGCACTGTTGCGGCCTTCAATGCGACGGGGCGGGATAAGGTGATCACCTGGTGCCCTTCCTGCCATATGAACATGGCGGATGTGATGGCGCCGGAAACGCCGGCGCAATTCAGCACAACGCATGTGACGGAAGTGCTGTGGGAACGCCGCGCAGCCTTGCAGGAATTACTGGTGAAGCCAGTGCCCGTGCGCGTTTTGCTGCATCGCCATGCTGGGTTCCAGCCACGCGTGGCCGTGAATGATCTGGTGTCGAACCTGCTTTGTCTGATCCCCGGGCTTGATTTGGTGCAGGAAGATGAAGCGCTGCCCGGCCATATGTGTTCCGCCCTGGCCGGCGTGCCCGGCGCCTTGGCCGCAGCGCATGAGGCTGATCTGGCCGCCATGGCGCGGCATGGGGCGGATACGCTTTGCACCATTTTCCATTCCTGCCATCGCGAAGCTGTTGCCTTGGAACGTGGCCGTGCCATGAGCGTCATGAATTGGGTGCATCTGCTGGCACGATCGGCCGGATGGGCGTTTCGCGATGAATACAAGCATTTGCGCAATGCTGAAGACCCGCGCGCTGCTTTGGATGATGGCGCACTGGAACGTGTGGGCGCTGATGTCTTCACGCAATTGATGGAACCGGAATTGCGCCGGAAGCCGGTGGTTTAGCCGATGCTGATTGCGGTGGTGGGGCCTTCCGGCGCGGGCAAGGATACGCTGATGGCCGGCGCGCGCGCTGCCCTGGCGCAGGATGCCCGCTTCCGTTTTGTCCGCCGCGCTATCACGCGCCCCGCCGAGGCAGGCGGTGAGGATCATGAGGCGTTGACCGAAGCCGCTTTCATTACGCGCCGCGATACCAGTGCTTTCGCACTTTATTGGCAAGCCCACGGGCTACATTACGGCATCCCGCGCAATATTGAAGAAGATATGGCCGCGCGACGCGTGGTGATTGCCAATCTCTCGCGCTCGGTTCTGCCGGAAGCCAATACGCGGTATCGCCTGCGCGTGCTGAACATCATTGCCCCCATGGAGGTTCTGGCCGCGCGCCTTGCCGCGCGGGGCCGCGAGACCGCCACCGATATCGCCGCCCGCTTGGCGCGTGACGTCGTTATGCCCGATGGGCTGGACATTGAACCCGTGATGAACGACGCCGATGTGGCGGTTGGTGTCGCGCGCGTGCTGGCCGCGCTTAACCGCGCAGCTTCAGACGCTCAAGGATCGTGAAGGGCGCGCCCGGTGCGGCTTGTGCGAAGATGCAGATATACGAAACGCTGCGGGTTGAGGCCGGCGCATCGCCTAGCGCTTGGGTGACCGCTGGCAGGATGATGGCTTTTTCAGCCGCCGTCAGGCGCCGTGTCAGTGTCATGTGAAAGCGCCATTCGGCGAAGACGTAAGGATAACCCCAGGCTGCGAGATATTCGCGCTCACGGGGGCTCAGTTTTTCCGGCCTGCGGCGCGCTATTTCAGCCTCGGTCGCGGGCGCGCGATGTGCATCCAGCGCCGTGACACATCCATCGGCAAGCGCTTGCAGGGCAGGGCAGGGGGCGGCTTCGCGCAACGCCAGAAAGCCGTCCAGATCCGCGATATCCAGCGGCGGCAGGGCGAAGGGTGCGGTGCGTACAGCAAATTCATCTGCGGTTTGCAGCGCTGCCTGCACATCACCCTGCAGGCGAAAGGGCGGCTTCAGCGTGGCGTGAAAGCCATAGCCGCGCGCATCGGCGGTGATTTCCGCGATATCCACGCCCTGCACCAGGTTTTGCGGCAGTATTGCCCCGCTGACAGCATCACGCCCAAGCCAGGCTGAGGCGCGCTGATGCAAGGGATCATGCGCCTCAGGTGCGTAGTAAAGCGCAATGCGATAGGGGCTCACGCAATCCGTTCCCCGTCACGCCAAACGCCGCGCACCAGTGGCATGTCGCCAATGCTGCGTACCCGCACCAGATCCGCCTTCAGCTTGGGCATAATCCGCCCGCGATCAGCAAGCCTAGCCATGCGCGCTGGCGTGTCCGTCACCATCGCAATCGCCTGAGGCAGCGTGATCCCGCCGGCTTCTACCGCGCGCCAGGCGGCTTCCAGCATGGAGGCGGGCACGTAATCAGACGCAAAAGCATGCGCCAATCCTTCGCGCACCAGATCCGCCGCCGCGACATTGCCGGAATGGCTGCCGCCACGCACAATATTCGGCGCGCCGGCGATCACTTCGACATTCAAGTCCCGCGCGGCACGCGCCGCTTCCATGGTGACAGGAAATTCGGAAATCGTGATGCCATCAGCCAAGTTACGCGCCATCTCAACCGGTGAGTCATCATCATGCGATGCCAGCGGCAGGTTGCGATGGCGAATACGGTCCAAAAGCCAGGCGCGTTGCTTGTCGCGAAGCTCCGCGCGCTGCGCGAGCAGGCTGTCAATCCGTGCCTGCACCTCAGCATCATTCCATTGCGTCTGGCGCTTGCGCATGGCGGCGTAGCGACCCAGATCCCGATACTGGCCAATGCCCGGCGAGTGATCCATCAGGCTCACCATGATCACAAGCGGATGATCAGCGACGGGATCAAGCGCCGGCACCATGTCTCGTGCAGGTAGTTCACACCGCAGATGCAGGAAATGCTCACCCTTCAGCGCGCCCATATCGGCAAGCTCATCAAGATCGCGCACGCCATCCAAAAAAGTCTGGCCGCGTTCGGTATCAAAGCCAAGATCACCGAGGCACAGCGCATCCAGAATGGTGGTGACACCGGCGGCGACGCATTGTGCATCATGTGCAATCATGGCGGAGCGCGATGGCCAGCGCGCATTGGCGCGCGGCAGCACCTGGCGTTCCAGATTGTCCGTATGCACATCAACAATGCCAGGGATCAGGTGATCACCTTCCAAGTCAAGCGCACTCGCGGCTTGGCTGCGGCCGGGTTGGATATCCGCAATCAACCCATCGCGCAGCACCAGCGTGCCATGCAGCACCGCATCCGGCAGGACAAGTTTTGCATTGGTCAGAATGGTCTCGGCGGTCATGCGGCATCCTGCATGGGTTCAACGGTGAAAACACGGTCCGCCACGGCTTCGCGCACTTCGGCATCGTGGAAGATGCCTATAATGGCAGTGCCAGCCTGCTTGGCCTCATGGATCAAACCAATCACGATGGCGCGATTGGCGGCATCAAGGCTGGCGGTGGGTTCATCCAGCAATAATACCGGATAGCCAGGCCCGAACCCGCGCGCGAGGTTCACGCGCTGTTGTTCACCGCCTGAGAATGTCGCGGGCGGCAGGTCGTGCAGACGTTCGGGCAGGTTCAGGTGATCAAGAAGGGCGGAGGCACGGGAGAGCGCATCGCTTCGCGTCATGCCACGCGCCACCATGGGTTCGGCGACAATATCGCGCGTGCCGACGCGTGGGATGACGCGCAGGAATTGGGAGACATAGCCAATACTCTGCCGCCGTGCTTCTATCACCTCGCGGGGGGGCGCACTTACAAGCTCAAGCTCTGCCCCGCGATGAGCCAGCATAATGCGTCCCGCACCAGCGCCGTAATTCCCGTAAAGGCAGCGCATCAGGGTGGATTTACCCGCGCCTGATGGCCCGGAAAGTGCCACGCATTCGCCGGCCCGCACGGCAAGATCAACGCCGGCTAGCACAGGAATACGCGCCCCGCCTTGCAGGTGAAGTGTGAAGGTTTTGCCCAAACCTTCCGTGCGGAGAAGAATGCTCATGCTGCCAGCACCGAGGATACAAGAAGCTGCGTATAGGGATGTTGCGGATCATCCAGCACACGATCCGTGAGGCCCTGTTCGACCACCTGCCCGCGCCGCATGACCAATATCCGGTCCGCGAGCAGCCGCGCGGCAGCGATATCATGCGTCACGATCAGCACCGAAAGCCCCAATTCACGCACCAGCGCACGGATCAGATCCAACAGACGAGCCTGGACGGAAACATCCAAGCCACCTGTTGGTTCATCCATGAACACCAGCTTGGGGCGCGTGACGAGTGTGCGCGCGATTTGCAGGCGCTGCTGCATGCCACCCGAAAAATGCCGTGGCAGATCATCAATCCGCGCTGAGTCAATTTCCACACGTTGCAGCCACGCCTGGGCCTCATCGCGGATATTGCCGTAATGCCGTGCGCCAAGCGCCATCAGCCTTTCACCAACATTCCCACCCGCTGAAACACCCATGCGAAGCCCATCGCGCGGGTTCTGATGTACAAAGCCCCAATCACTGCGAATCAAGCGGCGGTGTTCCGCTTCCGTCATGCCAAGTACATCGCGGCCAAGGTAATGCACCGCGCCTGCATCCGGCGCCATTTGGCCGGCCAAAACACGCAACAAGGTGGTCTTGCCTGATCCGCTTTCACCGACAATGGCGACGACTTCTCCGGCCGTGACATCAAGTGCCACATCATCCAAGGCGGCGATGGCGCCGAACTTCAGATGCAGCTTTTTGGCTTCCAGCAGCATTGTCATTCCGCGGCTGCCTTTGGTGCTTCCTGCCGTTCCTGGCAGTAATCCGTGTCGGAGCAAATGAAGGCGCGCCCGCCCGCATCATCCGTCACCAGCTCATCTAAATAGCTGGTCGTGCTGCCGCAAATCGCGCAGGCATGTGGCGCACGTATGGGGCGGAAGGGATGATCTTCGAAATCGAGGCTACGCACCGGCGTATAGGGCGGCACCGCATAGATGCGCTTTTCGCGCCCTGCGCCGAATAGCTGCAAGGCGGCCATTTGGTGCATTTTTGGATTGTCGAAGGCAGGAATGGGCGATGGGGACATCAGATAGCGTTCATTCACCATCACTGGGTAATCATAGGCTTTCGCGATGTGACCAAGCCGCGCGATATCCTCGTAAAGCCTGACATGCATCAGCCCATAATCGGCCAGCGCATGCAGCCGCCGCGTCTCCGCCCGGCGCGGTTCCAGCTTGAACAGTGGCTCGGGCTGCGGCACCTGATAGACCAGGATCTGGTTTTCGGTCAGCGGCTTTTCCGGAATGCGGTGGCGTGTCTGGATGATGGTGGCGTCACCCGTTGTTTCCGTGGTGGCAATGCCCGCGACACGCGTGAAGAATCGGCGGATTGAAACAGCGTTGGTAGTATCATCTGCGCCCTGGTCAATCACTTTCAACACATCCTGGGGCCCGAGGATCGAGGCCGTTACCTGAATGCCGCCAGTGCCCCAACCATAGGGCAACGGCATTTCACGCGCCCCGAAGGGAATTTGGTGTCCTGGGACTGCCACCGCCTTCAGGACGGCGCGGCGGATCATCCGCTTTGTCGCCTCATCCAAATAGGCAAAATTATAGCCCGCTTCGGTCATTCTGCAGCCTCCCGCATATCGGCCTCGGCGGCGCGGCGAATGGTGCGCAGGTTTTCAAGCTCGCTCTGGAAATCCACGTAATGCGGCAGCTTCAGATGTTCCACGAAGCCGGTCGCTTCGATATTATCGGAATGATACAGTACGAATTCTTCCTGCTGGGCCGGCGCATCCGCTTCTTCGCCCAATTCGTGTGCTCTAAGCCCACGATCCACCAGAGCCATGGACATCGCGCGACGCTCTCCATGGCCGAATACCAAGCCATAGCCGCGGGTGAATTGCGCGGGTTCGGTGCGGCTGCCCTTGAATTGATTGACCATCTGACATTCGGTGATGCCGATATCGCCGATATCAATCGCAAAGCCCAGCTCGGGCGGAATAATTTCAACGCCGATATGGCCGACGCGGATTTCACCCACGAAAGGATGCGCATTGCCGTAGCCGCGCTGCGTGGAATAGCCGAGTGCGAGCAAGAACCCCTCATCACCGCGCGCCAGGTTTTGCAGCCGCACCGGGCGAGGCGCGGGAAAGCTCAGCGGTTCGCGCGTCAGATCATTAGGTTCAGCCCCCGTCGTGGCTTCACGCTGCATTAAGCCTTCACGCGCCAGGATTTCTGTCACGCGCCGCACGTCGCTCATATCCGCGGGCGCTTCCGGCGTGGCAGGTGCTTCCCGCCCTTCAGCGGCAAGCGCGAAATCAAGCAGGCGATGCGTGTAATCAAATGTCGGCCCCAAAACCTGCCCGCCTGGCAAATCCTTATAGGTGGCGCTGATCCGCCGGCGGAGCCGCATGCGGCTGGTTTCAAGCGGCAGCGACGCCCCGAAGCGTGGCAGAGTTGTACGATAGGCACGCAGCAGAAACGCCGCTTCGATCAAATCGCCCTTCGCCTGCTTGATGGCGAGCGCCGCCAGAAAGCGATCATGGCATGACCCTTCCGCCATCACGCGATCAACGGCCAGGGCCATTTGCTGTTCAATCTGCGCAATGCTGAGTTCCGGTAGCGATGTATCGCCACGCCGCGTTTCATCCAGCCAAGCATGGGCCGCGCTGATGGCCTTCTCGCCGCCTTTGACTGCGACATACATGATTAGCCCTCCGCTATCATGACGCTACGCGGCAGGGCAGCGATGCTGTCGCCGGCGCAAAGCAGCACATCAACGCCGCGTGGAAACAGCGCCTGGTTCTGCGCCCAGGCCGCAACAAAACCTGCGGGTGCGCCAATCACGCTGAGCCGATGTTCGTGCTGAATGCCTGGCCCAGTCAGGCGCCAGCCTTCACCTGCGACCAGCCCAGCCACTTGCAGGATCAGCGTCGCGCCAAGCTGCGGGTCTTCATCTGTGCCGATATCAAGTGCTGCAAGCGATGGCGCGGTGCCGCAAGCCAACGCAAAACGTGCTGAGCCGATATCGTTCGTGATGGGCGCACCGCAGTGAAAGCGCAGCCATTCGGCCACCGTATCGCCAGCATCCAACCAAAGCGGCGTATCGGCATCGGCAAGGCTGAGCAAAGCCGCCCCGGCAGCCGAGCATAGCGGCGCGGGTGGGGTGATGTGCGCCTCAATACGCTGGATCCGCCCAGGGCGGCTCATTGCTTCCAGAATGGCGCGGAAGCTTGCTTGCGCATCCAGCACGGGATCAGCGAAGCCGGGGGTCAAGCGCGTCATCGCATCGTGGCCATGGTGAAGAAATCAACCCGCGTCGCGGCTGCCTTGCGTGCTTCAAGCGCACGAGCTTCCTGTTGCGCGGCAGCCACGGGTTCAACGACCGCCCGCATCAGGGCATCATGCAGCGCCGCATCCTGCAAGGCAGCATCAAGCAAAGCGGCCAGCCTTGCCTTCGCAAGATCGCGTCCCGCGATGTAGGCATGGCCAATATGCGCACCAAGGCGGATCGCGCAGCGCGTCACGGTCATTTCGCCCAGGTTGAAGGAATCGCCATCACCGCCGGCGCGGCCGCGTACCATGACAAGGCCCGTTTCCGGCGCGCGCAGGGTTTCGCCTGCGGGCAACGGCGGCAGGGCAGCAAGCCTTACGGCGAGTTCCTCTGCCGAGGCGCGCGCCAGAATGGACATCCATTTTTGCCGCGCAGAGGGGGGGGAGGGTTCTGTCTGGGTCATATGGGTTGTCTAGACCTATAGACAAGAAACTCGGGGCCGTGCAATATGGATATGTCATGGAATTGCCCGGTCATGGTTGAAACTTTGATGACAAGCGACACCTTGGCCCGCGGTGCTGGGATTGCGCTTTGGCGTCAGATCGCTTCGGCGCTGGAAGCCGATATCTCGGGTGGCAAGCGCCAGCCGGGCGAAAGGCTGCCGACCGAAGCTGTGCTGACCGAACGCTTTGCTGTCAATCGCCATACGGTCCGCCGCGCTTTGGAAGAATTGGAAGCGCGCGGCATTATTCGCGTCGAACAAGGGCGCGGCGCTTTTGTGGCCGAAGATGTGCTGGATTATCCGCTTGGTCCCCGCACGCGGTTTTCGGAGACCATTCGTCGGCAAAATCGCGAGGCAGTGGGGCGCGTTTTGCATATTGCGGAGATTCTCGCCGATGCGCAGGTGGCTGCGGGTTTGCGCATCAGGCGCGGCAGGCCTGTGTTGCGTGTGGCGCGGCTTGGCCTTGCCAATGGCAGGCCGCTGGTGCTTGGCCTGCATCACTTTCCGCTGCCACGCTTTACAGCGGCGGCGCAATCCCTCACGCAGCAGGCTTCCATCACTGTAGCGCTCGCGGCCTGTGGTGTGCCCGATTATCGGCGCCATTCCACGCGCATCACCGCGCGCCTGCCTACGCCTGAAGAAGGCAAGCATCTGATGCAATCGCGTTCCCGTCCGGTGATTGTCGCGGAAGCCTTGAATACCGATCTGGAAGGCCTTCCCGTGGATTGGACCCTCTCCTGTTACGCCGCAGCGCGCGTGCAATTGCTGATGGAGAGTTGAACATGGCCTGGATCATTCAAGGCGGGCAGATGCTGCGCGATACGACTTTGGCCCGTGATGATCTGTTCATGGCGGGTGGGGTCATCTCTGAACACGCCGCGCGCGATGCTCGGCGCTTTGATGCATCTGGCCTTTTGGTCATGCCGGGCCTGGTGGATATCCACGGCGATGCGCATGAACGGCAATTGCAGCCGCGCCCGGGCATTGGCTTTCCGGCAGCGCTCGCCTTGCGTGATTCGGCGGCGCAATTGATTTCCTGCGGCATTACCACTGCCTATCTTGGCGTGACCTTGTCCTGGGAACCAGGTTTGCGATCGCTTGATGCCTGGCGCGGCATGAAGGCGGCGCTCCGAGAAATGAAGGGCAGTGCCGCCACTGATCTGCGCGTCCATCTGCGGTTTGAGGCTGATAACTTCGATGCGCTGGATGATGCTGTGGCAGATATCATGGCGGGCGATGTGCATCTGCTTGGCTTCAATGACCATACGCCAAGCATCGTGAAAAAACTCGGCAATCTGGATGATGTCGCGAAATATGCCGGACGCGCGGGCATGAAGGCGGATGCCTTTATGGCGTTGGCACAGCAGGTTTATGCGCGGCGTGATGAAGTGCCGGCGGCGCGCGCACGTCTGGCGGAAGCGGCATCAAGCGCCGGCATTCCCATGTTGAGCCATGATGATGACAGTATCGCACGCCGTGTGCTGTTTCGGGCCCATGGTGCGCGGATTTGTGAATTTCCCATCACAGAGGAAGTGGCCGCCGATGCACGCGCTGCAGGTGAAGCCGTGGTGATGGGCGCGCCCAATGTGGTGCGTGGTGGCAGCCATTTGGGCTGGGCTTCCGCCGCGCCTCTCGCGGAACGTGGTTTGGTGAATGTGTTGGCGTCCGATTACTTTTGGCCCGCCATGCTGGAAGCGGCCTTCATCATGGCTGCGCGTGGCGTGCTGGATTTGCCGCGCGCCTGGGCACTGGTTTCCGCCAATCCTGCGGCAGCTTGCGGCTTGCATGATCGCGGCCGGCTTGAAGCAGGGCTGCGCGCTGATGTGGTGCTGGTGGATGCAGCGCGCCGCGCGCCGGTGGCTGTTTTTGCTGAAGGCAGGCTGGCCTGGTTGGCAGCGGAAGGGGCGGGGCGGCTGGGGTAGGCAGGCTTCAGGGCAGCGGATCCAACAACGGCAGCGCCTGTCAATTCCCATTTACGCCTGCTCAACCCTCCTTTGGCAACTTCCATGTGATGTCAGGAGTCGCGCGACTATTCTCGCGCATCTCATTCATAACCTGACACCGCGCCACCCGGCCCAAATCACCGCAACCCGATCCGCAACCCCACGAGGCATTGGCACCACCTTCCCCTCTGCCAGCCGCCGCAAATCGCGCCCCGCCAGCACGGCAAGCAACGCTGGCGCCACCAGCGCCTTCGACACATCGCGCGGCGCGATGCGCAATGCCTCCACCCCCTCAGCCGCCATCTCAGCGCAAAGTGCGGCAAGCGCGGGCGTCGTCGGCGCGCTGATCACCGCCTCGGCATTCAACCCCGCCGCCGCCAGCCGATCAGCCGGCAGCAGGCAGCGCCCTTGTGCGGCATGGGCGGCGACAGACCGCAGCACCCCCGCCAACCCATAAGCCGCCCCAAGGGCGCGGAGCTTTTCGGCATCCGCCACACTCCCCCCCAAAGCCAGCCCCGCCGCATAGGCAAAGCCGCCCGCCGTGCCGCGCAGCCAGGCAACGAAATCTGCCTCGGTCGGGATGCCGGCTTCCTCGGCCTCCGCCTCACGCGCGTCAATCATGGCGCCGAGTGCCGCAGGGTCCAGGCTGCCGGCGGTGAGGGCGGCGTGCAAAGGTGCCGCAACCTCATGCCGGCGCGCTTGTTTGCCGGCGCGTGCTTCCTCCAGCGCATCGCGCCACCATTGCAGGCGGATCAGCGCGGCGATGGGGTTGCTGGCGGCTTCTCGGGCGCGGGCCAATTCATGGTTGAAGGCAATCAGGGTGAAGATCGCCTCGCGCCTTTCCGGCGGCGCGAAAAGCGCGGCCAGGAAACGGTCCGGGTCATGGGCGCGGGCAAAGGCCGCAATGGGGGAAAGGCTCACGCTGCCTGATATGCCTGGGCGCACGCCGCGCGGGAAGGGTGCGGTTGACGCTTGTGCTGGCGCCGCTTACCTCAAGCGCAGCGTTATTCACTCACATCTGAGGAACGGAGAAACCCCCATGGCCTTCACCCTGCCCGCGCTGCCCTATTCCACCACTGCGCTTGCCGCCAATGGCATGTGCCAGGAAACCCTGGAACTGCATCATGGCAAGCATCACAATTCCTATGTCACGGCGCTGAATGGGCTGATCGAAGCCAAGGGCCTGGCCGGCAAGTCGCTTGAGACGATCTGCGCCGAGGCCGGCAAGGCGGGCGCGGATGGCCTGCCGGTGCTGAACCAGGCGGGGCAGCATTACAACCACATCCTGTTCTGGCAGGTGATGCAGCCGGGCGGCGGTGGCGACAAGCTGCCGGGTGCTTTGGCGGCCAAGATTGATAGCGATTTGGGTGGCCTCGCCGCCTTCAAGGAAGCCTTCAAGCAGGCGGGTGTGACGCAGTTCGGTTCTGGCTGGGCCTGGCTGATCATCGGTGGCGACGGCAAGCTGAAGGTCACCAAGACGCCGAATGGCGCCAACCCGATCTCGACCGGCGAAGGCCAGCCGATTCTGGGCGTGGATGTGTGGGAACACGCCTATTACCTGGATTTCCGCAATGTCCGCCCGAATTACCTGGATAACTTCCTGAACAAGCTGGTGAATTGGGAAGTTGTGGCCGATCTGATGGGCAAGGGCGGTCTGGCTTCCGGCCAATCCGCGTAATCGCCCGCAAGGGCATGAAAAAAGGCGCCGGGGGGTGACCCTCGGCGCCTTTTTTGTAGCCTGTGGAAAGGCTCAGCTTTTCGCCTCATCATTTGCGGCTTCGGGGCGCAGCACGCTGCCAATGGTGCCGCGCACGACGGTAACCTTCACATTGGGGGCGATTTCGGCCTCAATCTCGTCAGAGCCGTCCTTCACCTTGGTGATGGTGGCGACAATGCCGCCCGCCGTCACCACGCGATCACCGCGCTTCAATTGACCGAGCATTTCACGGTGATCCTTCATCTTCTTCTGCTGCGGGCGAATCAACAGGAAGTAGAAGACAACAAAAATCAAAACCAGCGGCAGCAATTGCATGACAACAGCGGCGGTGCCGCCTGCATCCTGGGCATAGGCGGGCGCGATGCCAAAAAGTTTTTCCATGGTCCGGCATTCCTTTTGCGATGATGGGGCCGGAAACTAGCGCCCGCCCCCTTTCCGTCAATAGCGTCCCGGCCTATTCCGCGCGGCCATGGAACATTCTTCGCTTCTCCCCGCCCTGACCCGTATTGCCGAGGCGCTTGAACGCCTAGCCCCGCCGCCGGCGGCTGCCCCTGACCTGACCGGGGCCGATGCCTTCATCTGGCACCCGGAACCCGTGGCGCGGCTTTCCCCCGTGCCCAAGGTGGCGGCGGTGCCGATTGACCTGCTGCAAGGCGTGGATCGGCAGAAAGAGATTTTGATGGAAAATACGCTGCGCTTCGCGCGCGGCTTCAGCGCCAACAACGCCATGCTGTGGGGCGCGCGGGGTACCGGCAAATCATCTCTGGTGAAGGCCGCGCATACGGCGGCCAATGCGGAAGTGCCCGGCAGCCTTGCCCTGATTGAAATCCATCGGGAGGATATCAAGACCTTACCGGAATTGCTGCGCTTCCTGCGTGCTGGTTCGCGCCGCTGCCTGGTGTTTTGCGATGATCTTTCCTTCGAACGGGAGGATGCCGATTACAAGGCGCTGAAATCGGTATTGGATGGCGGTATTGAAGGCAGGCCCGCCAATGTGTTGTTCTACGCCACATCCAATCGCCGCCATTTGATGTCGCGCGACATGATCGAGAATGAACGCAGCACCGCCATTCATGGCTCAGAGGCGATTGAGGAAAAAGTCTCGCTTTCAGATCGTTTCGGGCTTTGGATTGGGTTCCATAATGCCAATCAGGATACTTTCTTCGCCATGATCGAAGGCTATGCAAGGCATTATGGCCTTGATGTATCGGTTGAGGAATTGCATGCGCAAGCGGTGGAATGGTCGGTTACGCGCGGGTCCAGGTCCGGGCGGGTTGCCTGGCAATTCATTCAGGACCTGGCGGGGCGGATGGGTGTAAAGATCGAAGGCTGATCGGCGGGTCCTCGGGGCGGTTGCCATGCGCGACCGTTCACGCAAGGTGCCCTAAGCCTTTGTCCGACCATGATCTCTGGGCCGTCAAGCCATAAGATTTGGCTTGAGAATCCGTCAAGCCACCCGATAGGTACTGCCCGAAGCCGCCGCACCGATCATGGCCTCAAACACCGCAACACCGTGGATCGCTTCCTCAAGTGGCAGAGGATAGGCCGGGCCGCCCGTGACGGCAGATGCAAAGGCTGCAAGTTCCGCGTGTTCGATATCGGTTTTCGGGAAATCCTTGACCCAGGCTTCGCCCTCGCGCGGGGTAAAACTCAGCCGCTCATGTCCGTTCAGTTCCAGCGCCGCATCCGTCCCGTAAAGGGCGATGCGCCACACCCGGGGCGCATAGGCCAGCGTCGCAAAACCAGCGGTGGCACCCGACGCAAAAGCAAACAGCGCCGCTGTCGTGTCATCCATCCCATTCGTGAGCGCGCGCGCAAGGGAGCGCACCGTCACCTCGGCAATCGGGCCGGCCAGATTGATCATCATGTCAATCATGTGGATGCCCATGCCGCCCATGCCGCCCAGCGGGCTTTCATGGGCGTCCGTGCGCCACATGCCGGGCTGATAGGAAAGCGCGCCCGGCCCGCTGAATTGGCCTTCGACATGCAGCAAAGTGCCAAGCGCGCCGGCTGCCAGCAGCTTTTTCATCTCGGCCACTGCCGGCAGGAAGCGGCGATTATGGCCAAGCGCCATCACCACGCGGGCTTGTCGACAGGCGGCTACGGCGGCCTCAGCGCTCGCCTTCGTCATGGTGAAGGGTTTTTCGACAAAAACATGCTTGCCCGCGCGTGCCGCGGCAATCACCTGATCCGCATGCATTTGGTGTGGGGAGGCAATCACCACCGCCTTCACGCGCGGTTCCGCCAGGATGGCCTTCAGGTCGGGCAGGATTTTCACGCCCTGGCGCGCGGCCCATTCGGCGGCGCGCTCCGGCCGGCCGGTGCTGCCGGCAATGAAGCGGATGCCGGCATCATTCCGGTTCTGTACACTATCAACCAGGGTCTGGCCCCACCGCCCCATGCCCACAATGGCCGCTTCAATCATTCTCATACCTCATTCAGGTTCAACGCTTGGAGGAATCGCCCGCGCCTTCGCCTTCCAGCACACGCGCCATGGCGGGCAGGCGCTTGATGCCCCACGCAATGGCAATGGCCGAGAGCACCACGGCTGCCAATGTTGGCAGCGTCATGCCGAAGGCCTCCCCCGCCGCGCCGAGCAACAATGCGCCGAGCGCGGGAAAGGCACGTACGATCAGGCCCCAAAGGCTGAGCACGCGCCCGCGCATGGCGGGGTCGGAGGCGGACTGCGCCAATGTTTGTGCGCAAATCCCATGCACCGACATGGCCGCGCCCATGATGGCAGCGCAGAGCACGCCAAAGGGAAACCAGCTTGTGGCAATGAAGCCCACCATGGCGAGCGAAATCGCCGCCGGCGCAAATACCGCAAGCTTGGTGGTCCCATGCATCTTGCCACGTGCGGAGACAAATATCCCCGACAATAAGGCACCAACGCCGAAAGCTGCCGTCAGGATGGCAAGCGCTTCCGCGCCCAAGCCGAATTGCCGTTCCACATAGGGTGGCAGAATCTCCGGCAGGCTGCGCAGCAGCAAGGCGACAATCGCCGCATAGGTCAGGATTGGCCCCAAGCCGGGATGCCCGGCGACATAGCGCAGCCCGTCACGCATTTCGCCCCAAAGCGATTTTGTCTTGGCATGCCCTTGGCGTTCCTCGGCGGAAACCTTCAGCAAGGGTGTGGTGGCGGTTGCGACGAAATAGGCCACCGCATTCGCCGCGATGGCGGGCCAAACCCCTGCGATTGCGATCAGCGGCCCGGCTAGTGCTGGCCCGACAAAGCGCGCCACATTGAAGCAAAGCGAATTGAGCCCGACGGCCGCTGTCAAGTCATTGCGCGGCACAAGACCGGGCATGAGCGATTGCCGCGCCGGCTGCGCGAAGGAAGATGCGATGCCGTTCAGCACCTCAAGCGCCAGCAATAGCCAGATATCCATCTTGTCGAGTGCAATGAGCAGCGCGATCAAGGCGGCCACCAGGCCGATCATCGCTTGGCTCCAGAAGGTCAGCTTCAGCCGATCGGTGCGATCCGCGATGGCGCCGGCAATGGGGCTGACCACGACGGCGGGCGCCAGATCGCAAAACGCGACCATGCCAACCCAGAAGGCGCTACCGGTCAATTCCCAGGCGAACCAGGAAATGGCGATGCGATGCATCCAAAGCCCGGTCCAGGAGACCAGGGAAGCGGTGAAGAAAACCTTCGCATTACGATGTGAAAGCGCGCGCGTCAGGACCGAAAGAGATGCCATGCGCGCAGGCCGCCTTCAGCGCCGCGCGCGGATGTTTTGCGGGCGTTGTGCGCCTGGATCAACCGGCGCCTGACCGGTGCCAGCATTGCGGATGCAATCGCGGATCAATTCGTCACGCAGGGTTCGCTGCTGGAAATTATCGGAACGCAGCCGCGCGGTGGGGACAGAATTTGTCATATCGCTATCGCCGAAATTCGCATCACTGCGCATCAATTGGCCGCGTTCGCGGAAGGCGATCACACGCTCTGCTTCCTGGGTACAGATGCGCAGCAATTCCGGCGTGGCACCGGCAGCGGCAGCGCGCGATGTGGGCGGCGCTTCCTGCTGCGCGCAGGCCGCCAGAACAAGAATCAAGGGCAAAAGACGAATCATGAATGGGCTCCCGCCGGAATCGCACCTGACAGTAGCGCGGTCAGGCCCGCCTCGTCGAACCGACCCGCGGGATCAAGCGGCAGGCTGGCTGCGGCGCGCAGCAGGGAAGGGTGCAATTCCGCCCCCGTGGCGCGGATTGTGAAAAAACCCTTGAGCCGCGCCATCCGCCCCATGGCTTCAATCAGCGCGAGCAAGCGGAGGCAGATCGCGAGGCCCTGGGGGTTCGCCAACCCATGGCGCGCATCCACTGCTTCCGCCCAGCAGGCGGCATCAGCATCGGCCAGCAGCAATTCCAGCGCCTCGCCGTCCGCGCGGAGAAACACCAGCCGGCGCGGGCTGCCCCAGATTTCCGCCCCAGCCGCGCCGCGCGCCGCTTCCCAGGCGCCCAGCAGATCGCGCGCCGTGACGGCCGGCGTTTCCTCGGGCGGGAAGGGGATGGCGTAGGTCAGCGCCCCATCTGGGGTTGGGATGATCCTGATCGGGCTACTCATGCCCCCCTTTCTGGACCGGCGCAGCGCGCCGCGCCAGTCACGAATTGCCGGCACCCGCTTGACGCAGCCTCTGGGCGCGGCACTCTGACCCTTATGACCGAAATCGCTGACCTGACCGCTTCTGAAGCCGCACGGCGTATCGCCGCAGGCTCCCTGACCGCTTCTGCCCTGGCGGAGGCTTGCCTTGCCCGGATCACAGAGCGAGAGCCTGAGGTGCGTGCTTTCGCCTGGCTGGACCCGGCGCTGGTGCGGCGCGGGGCGGCGGCCATGGATAAGGGCGGGCCGCCCGCGCCGCTCAAGGGCATTCCGTTTGGCGTGAAGGATGTGCTCGATACGGCTGATATGCCTTCCCAATATGGCTCACCGATTTGGGCGGGGCATCGGCCGCGGAGTGATTCGGCAGCGGTCGCCATGGCGCGGGCGGCCGGCGCGCTGATTATCGGCAAGACCATCACGACGGAATTCGCGACGCGCCATCCGGGCGCCACGACCAACCCGGCCAACAAGCACCACACGCCGGGCGGGTCTTCATCGGGTTCGGCGGCGGGTGTGGCGGCGGGGTTCTTCCCGCTGTCCTTTGGCACGCAAACCGGCGGCAGCATTATCCGCCCGGCGGCGTTTTGCGGCATTGTCGGCTTCAAGCCGAGTTTTGGCGCCATCCATCGCGGCGGCATGAAGGTCATGAGCGAAAGCCATGACACGATCGGCGTCATGGCGCGCAGTGTCGCCGATTGCGCGCTTTCCATGGGGGCGATGACGGGGCGCGATTACGGGAACCCCGAAGCCAAACTGCCCCGCGCGCCGCGCCTGGCTTTTACCCTTGGCCCGCCCGCTGCAAAGGCCGCGCCCGAGACGCTGGCGCTGATGGAACGCGCCATCGCGGCCTGTCGCAAGGCTGGCGCTGAGGTGGTGGACATCACCCTGCCAGAGGTGATGACTGAGGCCTTTGAGGCGCATGAATGTGTGACGAATATGGAAAGCCTGCAGTCGCTCGGCTGGGAATTGGTGGCAGCGCGGGCGCAGCTTTCCGATGTGATCAAGGAAAAGCTTGATTGGGCGAAGCGCTTCCCAACCGCGCAGCTTGATGCCTGCAAGCTCGTGCAGGCCCGCGCACGCGCGGCGCTGCCGGCTGCGATGGAAGGCTTTGATGCGGTCATTACGGCGTCTGCGGCAGGTGAGGCGCCGCCGGGCATTGGCTGGACCGGCGATCCTTCCTTCAATTCGCTCTGGACCCTGCTGCATGGGCCATGTGTGACCGTGCCGGCGGGGGTGGGGCCGAAGGGCCTGCCGCTTGGCGTGCAAATCGCCGGCCGCATCGGCGAAGATGCCAAGGTGCTGGCGATTGGGGAATGGGTGAGCCAGGCGCTTTAAGGCGCCTGAACGGCCAAAAAGAATAGGCGCGCTACCGCACCATACTATACCCCGGCACGCCTTTCAGCGCCTCGGTCGTATCAAAATCACGCAGGACCGCGTCATCGGCCATTTCAACTTCAACGCAGCGATCGGCGTATTTGCCGGCCAGATGTCGCGCACCGACATCGCCGGTGATCGCCAGCATCTCGGGCAGAAATTCGCGTGACCAGAGCATGGGATTGCCCTGCTTGCCACGGAAGGTCGGCATGACAATCGCGCGGCCTTCTTCCGGATCAAACGCTGCCATCAGCCGGTCGAGCATCGCCGCACTCACCAAAGGCATATCGCCCAGGCACACCATAAAACCTTCGATATCTTCCGGCAAAGCACGCAGCCCTGCCTTCAAGGACGCGGAAAGCCCCTGCGCGTAATCCTCGGCAATGGCGAATTGCACGGCGCGGCCGGCAAGGGCTTCTTCTACCCGGTCATGCTCATGGCCCGTTACAACAATGATTGGCCGCGCATGGGAAGCGAGCACCTGTTCCACCACGCGCACCACCATCGGCACGCCATCATTATCCGTGACCAGCAGCTTGTTCAGCGGCGCCATGCGACGAGAACGTCCCGCGGCCAGCACAATCGCCCCCACACGGCGCCCGCGGCGCGGGGCAAGTGCCGGCGGTGGCGTGCGCGGCGCCTGTTCGCGCGGTAGGGGCCGCAATTCGATTTCCTTGAGAAGCCCACCCACACCCATGGCGCCGATATCTTCCGGTGTGACTTCAAGCCCGGCGAAAAGCCGTTGCAGTACCCAGTCAAAGCCATTCAGCTTGGGGCTGCGCGCACAGCCAGGCAGCACCATGGCGGGGATTTTGCCGATGTGGCCGAGACAGAGCAGATTGCCCGGATCAACCGGCATGCCGAAATGATCAATCACGCCCCCGGCGCGCACAATCGCCGCAGGCCCGACATCGCGCCGATCCACCACGGCGGAAGCGCCGGCCACCAGCAACATCTCAGCGCCCGCACGGCGCAGCCGCGACAGCGCATCGGAAATCGCAACCGTGTCATGGCGCACACGTTCCACGGGCAGCAGCGTGCCGCAAAGCCCGGCGATGCGTTCTTCTGTCGCCTCCACCGCGCCTTCCATGACGCTTTCCTTGATGCCGGGCAGTTCAGATAGCACCAGCCCTACTTTCAAGGCACGGAAAGGATGAATGGCCAGCACCGGCCCGGCG
>Ga0169931_10006065_pt1 | contig 18305 bp, 16 predicted proteins | sample Kivu_15m_20L_FD_129675 | JGI IMG/M metagenome (GOLD analysis project Ga0169931, IMG submission 129675) | Freshwater microbial communities from Lake Kivu, Western Province, Rwanda to study Microbial Dark Matter (Phase II) - Kivu_15m_20L... | ecosystem: Environmental > Aquatic > Freshwater > Lake... | reverse complement strand
CGATCGTTCTGAGCCCGATCGTTGTAATCACAAAAGCCGTGTTGGAGAACTGGGAAATACCACGCCCCGATGCGAAAGCATTCTGATCTCCATCCAGGGTATCGAGCTTTCCAGCGAAAACAGCAAAGTTCTCTGAAAAAGCTTGCGTGAAGAGAACGTTAGTCAAATAGAGATTTTCGGATTCAGGTGTCGGCAGATCCGATGCGAGAACTGGTGGCAAGAGCGATCCGGCCGGTTGGCCGATCGATTCACCCATTCGATGTTCGGCCCGAACCTTCAAGAACAGACCCGGGGGACCACCCGCCTTCATAAAATCGACATTCATAAGGTAGTCGCCATGGCCGGAAAAACGAAACTCCTGTTCGTTTCCGCCACCTGCCACCCCGTAATAGAACCCGGTTAGATTGTTATTAAAGGTAACACCCTTAGCCGCAAGTCGTTGGCGGAAGTTCGTATCTTGACCTTCCCACCAAGTATCACTGCATACGTAATGCGACAGATAATCATCGCATGCAAGTTGGTCGCAAGGGTTCCCTGGATTCCCCGTTGCGCTCGTCTCCTGATTCGGCAGCGCAGTTGGTTTCGTTTCGCTTATCGCATCCTCCGGCGCGTAAACTGCAGAGGGATCACCCGCGTAATACTCATCCGCTCGAGAGAGTTGCACTCCGAGTACTGAAGAGACAGAGGCGGCCAATGCAGCACAGAACGTCGAACGACAGAGCAACTGCCGCATAGTTGAAAACGCCATACACCCCTCCTTGGGTCGCTTGTAAACGGAGCGCCTATCCGAAAACCATAAGCCTCTTGAGCATTAGCCGCGGTTTTTGGTTTTTTGGATAGGAACCAAACCTTATTGCATCAAGCTTCAAGATGTTAAGGCAGTCCCACTGATTAACACCTGACGAAACACGTCTGCGTGGGACATCGGTGCTGTTTGCGGAAAGGATTCAGCATTTCTGCTCCCTTCATGAAAGAACCGATCTTAGGAACCTCTTGCGTCGCGCAAATTGGCCGATTCCTATTACCCGTCACACCTTACCCAGACCCAACCGCAAGCCGAAGCGATACACTTTCCAGGATGCCGCCGACTATGGCTTCAACTTCCCAACCACTGCCGGATGCTCGCTCGCCCTATTCTGTGTTTCGTAGGGATCGTCATCGAGGTTGTAAAGTTCAACCTTGCCAGGCAAGAGTGTGGTCCAAATCAGTTTCCAACTTCCGTACCGATTTGGTCATCGAGGCATGAAACCATACCTGCATAAGTGCGTCGCGTTTCGTCGGCGATATGCGCGAATCGATCCACACATTTCCTCCTGCCGCCAAGCGATCAAGATTGGGCGTCTTGATATCCACGCTCGAGGGAGCGACTCAGCGCGAAAATGGGAAGACTTTATCCCAATCTCGTTGCATATCCACGACGATCCATCGATTTTTTGCCGCATCATCCAGTCCTCGATTCAATTTCCCAAAATGGGAAACGCGATCGTAGGCGACTTCTCGTTTCGCATCGGTATGATGGATGAGGACACCCAGGGAGGGGCCATTGCCGGCCGTGACATATTGCAGCATTTCATAATCACCGTCGGAGTTGCCGACTGCCAGAATGGGACGTCGCCCGATATGTCGCTGTATGCCCACCGGCTTGCCCCCCTTATCGTCTACAAAATCTATCTCCGGTAATCGAACAATCCTCGGGCCCGTTTCACTGAGTTCATAGCGCATCTTAACGCTGCTCCCGATCACTCGTTCCGGCGGAATACCGTAGACTGACTCGACCCAGGGCCGCATAAAATCGATACCGCCCCCCGACACGATAAACGGTTTAAATTGCTTCGCTCGCAAATAATCGAGCAATTCGATCATCGGTACATAAACGCATTCGGTGTACGGTCTTTGGTAAACGGGATGCTTGGTAGAGGCGATCCAGTTCTTGACGATTGCTTCGAATTCATCGGTCGATGTATTAGCGTGAGTTTCGATAATTAACTCTGCGACATCGCGCTCATTTATCTTGGCCAGATATTCTTTATCTCCTGTAACAATCGCCTGAAAGAGTTTTTTTTCTTTGAGTTCAGGACGCTGTTTGGCGAGTTCTTTCACGCGATCTAAAGCGAACGCTAATTGCACATACATGGGCTGTTCAGACCACAACGTCCCATCGTTATCAAATACGGCAATACGTTGCTCGGGGGAAAGGAAAGTTGCACTATCGGGCGCAGTGACGCTTTCCACAAATCCTACGATCGCCTGTTTGGTTGCGCTATCACGCCAACTCGGGAGCGGGTCTTGTGCCAAAGAAAGGGGCCCGCAAGCGGTCAAGCCTATCGACAGAAAAACAATCTGTAGTACAAGCTGACTGGCTGAAGATCGCAGCAACAGTATCATCAATGGCTCCCCTTTTTCGCCAAAAACACCGTTCAGACTAACCGCTGTTTTATTCTCGGACAAAAGCTCAATTCGGCAAGCAGATATCGCAGGTCATTTCAAAAAAAAGTCACCGGCTCGCCTTGAGCAAACCAGTGACCTAGAACTAAACAGATGCAATCTCAGGGCTCTATTTACTGCCAGCCGATGATCGCAAACTTTCCTCGATGCGGCTCAAATTCCAAGAGCCCGGTTTTTGGCTCGGTGGAAACTCGGCCATTGTACGCAAGAAGTTTGCAGCCATGCCCTGAATGGGAATGATAATAAACGCGCGATCAATATACCAATCTTCGTAGGTGTTTGAGCCGATTTTTGCTTTCTCAAATGGATCGCGTCGCAGGTTATACAAATCGGGAGCTCGCAATTCGACAAAAGGCTCTTTCCAGATCTGAAGTCGATCAGCGCGGTTTTCCAGGAAGACAACTTTCCAATCTTGATATCGGGCCGCCACCACTTGACCTTCGTCGCCGCAGTACCAGAATTCATTCCGTGGAGATTCGGCAACTTTGCCACTGAAATAATCGAGCATGTTATGGCCGTCGATGTAATTGCGATACTTTCGTCCATTCAGTTCAACACCCGTCTTCAGTTTTTCTTTGATATCCGGTGCGCCGGCAGCTGCAGCGAGCGTGGGCAACCAATCTTCATGCGATACGATACCGTTGAGGGTTACATTGGCGGGAAAGCGATTCGGCCAGCGAACGAAGCAGGGGACGCGGAAAGCCCCTTCCCAGTTTGAATTTTTCTCACCATGAAACGGCGTGGTTCCTGCATCGGGCCAAGTGTTGTAGTGGGGGCCGTTATCGGTCGAATAAATGACAATCGTATTTTCGGCCAAGCCGAGTTCGTCGACCATATTCAACAATTCACCCACATGGCCATCATGTTCGACCATTCCGTCGCTGTATTCATCCTGGCCAGAGATACCCCGTTTTTCCTCCTTCACGTGAGTGCGAAAGTGCATGCGAGTCGCATTCCACCAGCAGAAAAAGGGCTTATTCTCCGCATGCTGACGCTTGATGAAATCCTTTGCCGCAGCTAGCGACTCTTCGTCGATAGTTTCCATGCGTTTCTTGGTTAAAGGCCCAGTATCCCTGATGGTCTGGCCACCTTTGCCATCGGCTTTGCATTGCAAGACACCGCGGGGACCGAACTTCTTGCGAAACTCTGGATTCTTCGGATAGTCGATGTTTTCTGGTTCCTCTTCCGCATTCAAGTGATACAGGTTTCCAAAAAACTCGTCAAAGCCGTGCATCGTCGGTAAATGTTCGTCGCGATCCCCTTGATGATTTTTGCCGAATTGTCCGGTCGTGTACCCGCGGGACTTCAGCACCGTGGCAATGGTGACATCGCTCTTTTGCCAGCCTTGCTCCGCTCCCGGCATACCCACCTTGGTCATGCCCGTTCGCACCGGCACATTACCACCAAGAAACGCAGCTCGACCCGCGGTGCAACTTTGCTGTCCGTAGTAATCGGTAAAGCCGACACCCTCGCGGGCGATGCGATCGATGTTGGGTGTCTTGTAACCCATCATGCCGCGATTGTTGTGATGAATATTCCAAGTCCCGATATCGTCACCCCAAATCACCAAAACATTTGGCTTGCTCTGCTGGGCATAGATCTGATTGGACATACCGACCACCGCGGCTGCGCACATAATCGCGAATGTCGCGAGATACCGCCAGTTTCCATTCAACATGTAGACACCCCTTGTCACTTCTCGTGTGAAACTACCCTGCTCAACTAAGACCTTACAGTATGAGCATACCTTAAGCTTGCCCCTAGTGTTCCAAGAGGCAACAGCACTTGCCCTTTGGTGCAAAAAACATCCTCCCTTGAGCCTCAAAACCCAAAAAGATGAACCCAGCCGCCGCCGTCACCAGCCGACGGCGTTAGCGGTTTTGCATTCTCGCATTGTGATATTTTCCGCCATAGCCTGCATGCAGGCTATGCACCGATTTGCGACTTGGCTCTTGCCAGATCGTCGGCAATTCGAACAAGTTCCGCCAGAGAAGCGGCCTCAAGTTTGGCCATCACATGCGCTCGATGGGCCTTGACGGTTCGCTCCGCCATCCCCAACAAGGCGGCAATCTGCTTATTAAGTTTACCTTCAACCACCAACGCAAATACAGCTTGCTCTTTTTCGGTAAGCGAAGCCGCCAGTTTGAGCAGCTGCTCCAGCCTCTGTGAGTGACTCCCTTGTTCTCTCTGGATCTCCAGAGCGCGGGCCACGGCCGCCAATAGTTCCTGACGCTGGACAGGCTTTGTGAGAAAATCAACCGCTCCAGCTTTCATCGCCCTGACGCTCATAGGAATGTCACCGTGACCGGTCAGAAAGATAATGGGCGATCGATTGCGCTGTCTTTGCAGAGCCTCTTGCAGTTCCATACCGCTTGGTCCCGGCATACAAACATCGAGAATGATACACCCCGGCGACTCCGTGGGGGCTGCCATCAAAAACTCGCCCGCGCTGGCGTAACCTTTGACTTCATATCCCGCAGCCTTAAGCAAGCGACTGACGGCTTTTCGAACCGAGTCGTCATCATCCACCACATGAACGACAGAACGGTGTTCCATTAGCTGGTTCCTTCACTGTGTTGCCGCTGGATACTGTGTTGCCGCTGGAGATACTGTGCTGCTGCTGAAAACACTTTGCAGCTGCTGAAAACACGGTGTCGTTTCGAGAGATGGCATCGCTTCATCATGCCCACTCTCCGGAATTTGAAAACCAAACAGCGTACCTTGTCCTTCGATACTTTCCACCCAGATCTTGCCACCATGTTCCTCGATCAATGATTTGGAAATGGCCAAACCAATTCCCATACCCTCTTTTTTTGTCGAATAGAATCGATCAAAAATTCGGTTCAGTTGTTCCGCTGGAATTCCCGGCCCAGTATCAGCGACAGTCACCACAACCATCGGATGTGAACTTTTTACGGTTATCTGCAAACGTCTTACTTCAACACTGCCGGACATCGCCTCGACGCTATTGGCGATTAAATTCAAGAGCACTTGCTGCAAGTGCGTGCGGTCGCCGCAAACATAAAGACTTTCCGCTGGAACCGTCAAGATAACCTCGATACCGCGCCGCCGCGTCTCCGTGCGAACGAAAGCGATCACATCCTGCAGGACGCTCTGCACCTCTACGCACGATTTCTCTACTTCGCCCCTGCTCATCAATTTTCTAAGTTTGCGAATCACCTCGCTGGCCCGCAAATCGTCATTGCGAATATCGGCCAAGATCGTTTTTAAGTCCTCCAGCGGCGGAGTCGAATCCTCCAGCAATAACTCACCCGCCTCCGCATTGCTCAAGATGGCCGCTAAAGGCTGATTGATTTCATGGGCAATCGAAGCTGTCAATTCGCTCAGAGTGGCCAGACGATTGGCATGTATTAGCTCTCGACGAGTCTCTTCCGCTTTGCGCCGCTCCGTCAAATCCAGGATCGAGATCAGAACCAGTCGATCATGATCGGAGTCCAAGGAGATCAGACTCAATTCGATCGGGAACTCCTCACCGCCATGACGCAAACCGTAACACTCTTTCGTCTTGGCTTCATCCGTCAAAACACCGCCTAAACAGGATCTCAATTCCTCACTGAACGATTCCTGGAAACGCTGCGGCAACAATTTCTTGAAATTCATCCCCACGCACTGTTCTCGAGTTCTTCCAAACCAACGTTCGGTTTGTTGATTGACAAGCACAATCGTTCCAGCGGACTCTACGATCAACATGGCATTCGGTGTCGATTCGACGACCAAGCGAAATCGATCTTCCAGTTTCCGTTTCTTTTCGGATTCGTGAATCAGAAGCGCATGCGATTTTCGCTGTTCCTGCACCATGATCGCCATGAAAAGGAGAGGCAGTGAGAGCGATAACAGGAATAATTGCAAGTGCAAAACGTGATCGTCCGGCGCCCCTTGCACAAATGGTCCGATACCCCGAACGGCATTGGCTGTCGACAGATAGGCGATCGCCAATAAGGCCCAGCTCGCGCCAGCTAACTCGAAGCGAATCGTCGCCCACAACAGAATGGGTATGGGAACATAAACCAAAGTTGGAATCGCGTCGGTATCAACGATCGAGGTAAATACCAACGCACCCACTGATAATAGCACGGTCGCTAAAATCAACGCTTCCACTTTTTCCGTCCAACGCGACCGTCGCAACCACTCAGGGAACTGCAACAGTGTTGTGGCAAACGCTGGGGTCGCAATCACCATGCCGAGAGCCACGCATAGAAATGTTCGAATGGTCGCCGGCCACAGGATGTTTCCTCCGGTCAACCAGGTGACCACATCCTTTGGCAGCGTGGTCGCCAACGGCACAATGAGTCCCGCCGTGATCACAAAAACGATCATCGCTCCGATGGAAGTGAAGGGGGCTTGCTGCGTCATTCGACGAATGCCCCACACGCCCCCAGCCACGGTCGCGAAATGAAACTGGGCCGTAAATAACGCAGTGGATTCCGGTATCTGCCGGTCGCCGTAATACGCGCTATATGCCCCCAAACACAATCCGAGATAATAACGCCACCACTGGCGGTACGGCGACAACATTAAAGCTGTAAACGTCAGCGCGCCGGGAGCCCATAACGTCGTCCGCTCGTAAGGCGGAAAACGCAACAAAAAGGTAAATCGCTGCAACCCAAAGAAAATCACAGCAAAAAGCAACACCAGCCCAAGCGATCCCGCACTGCTGCTCAACCATCGCCTAAACCACGCGTCGTTTTGCACTAGCGCCCCTCACTCTTTGCATTTCCTTAACTCTTTGCATTTCCTCGACCGCCAAAAGAATTTCTTTAGATCAGTATACACACGCCCACTCAAAAAACAGCCCAAACTCCCCTGCCGCGGTTAGCTTTCATCTCCAGACCGCCTCAGCCGCGGTTTTACGCTCTTTTGGCAATCGCTAACTGAGATTCTGTCTCAATAGCACTTGTTTTCAACGCAGCACCCCGAAATAATAAAGAGTCGGCCAAACAAAAAAGATCCTCGCCGCATTTACCCTACCTGGCAAATACCAAACGATGACCCCAATGACTGACGATTTGCCTCTCTCCTGCATCGAAGCGATTCCCGGCGAACGCATTTCCGTGTCTCGCTGCCATGCCGAAGATAAGGATTTCGAAATCCGCTTCGAAAGCTTTCATCAAGGAATCGGCTGGTTTGTCCAGAATTCGATTCGTTTGTCGCAGCGAGAACTATCGGCCCTGAAAGGCTTACTCGGTTGTCAAAAGCAAGGAAGTTGCCAGCAACGGGTTGAAGTGGAACTGGAAAATGCAGAGAGCGAGCCGAGGATCATTCGATTTCCCGAACCCACCCCCGCTCGCCCCAGTACCAAAGTCGCTCAATAAGGCGGAGTAACTAAAGCGATTTTAGCCGATCTTCTTGCCAGCAACTTGCGAAGCCGAGGCGGCCGTGTCCTTGAGGAGTTTGCTGTATTCTTCCACGCCTTCCTGTTCATCCAGCAGAATATCTTCCAAGAAGATTTCCAAGGGGCGATTCCCCTCCGCCAACTCCAAAGCCTTCAAATACATCTCGACCGCTTTCGATTCAAACGCTAGTGCGATATTCAGCAATTCGCCCAAGTCGCGCGATTGGCGAATTTCATTTCGCTGCGCCACAGGAATTCCGCCTAAAGCGACGATCTTATCGCCAATCAACTTGGCATGCTTAAACGACTCTTCCGCATCGTCTTCAAATTTTTCGCCGTAGACCTCTCGCCAAACGCCCTCGATCAAAAAAGAAGCTTGTGAGTACTGCGCGACTCCCGTCCATTCATGCTTTAAAATCTCGTTCAACTGGTCAATCACAAGTCCTTTATCCACGATGCTCACTCCACATTTTCAAAAAGCTCTTACCTGCAAAAATTAAACCATGGAAAGAACTGTATCGAATCGCTCTTTTAGCGGCAACACTCAATATGCTTGTCGATATTAAATTCCGATATTTGGTTGATCCACGGCAAGCACTTCACTATTGGGACTCAGTATCAACTAGTAGACTTTAAGCACATTTCAACGCGGCTGGCTACAGGGGGGGGTGATCTCCTACAGAACTAAGGCAACTTGAACACGTTTCGCTTGCTGCTCGCAGAGATGCTGAAGCAGTCATCAGCGCTCTGGCTGCTTGAACCCCGCACCAACTTGTCGCGCGATGCGAAGAAACATAGGTAAAAGGCTGGATATAAAAACTTGTCAACCCACCAGGGCAATGACGATCGCAACCGTCACCATCACCGCGCCGACAAAGCGGTAGAGATGCGTACTGCGTGCCAAGCCACTTCCTGCCTTGGCGAAGTAATGCACCGCAATCCAGGCAAATAGCACAGACCATAAACCTCGCAGCGAATAAACGATATTAATGCGTGTCGCATCACCGAATTGCCCCAAAGCATAGGTCACACTCAAACCCTGACCAGCCATGAACAAAGCGGCCAGTAGAAGCGGCCGGCTCGCTCCTATCGAACGGATGTGCGAGATCTTATTGGTCCAGGGTAATAACCCCAGAGACAAAAAGCCCACCGAGACAAACATCGACGACAAAAAGGGTAGGGCACCATACTTTCTTCCAGCCCGCTGGACGGCAATATCAAAAATGGACAGCAACAAAGCTGCCAATAAAGCAAACCCAATCGAATAGGCCGCTCGTCGCGCGGTGAGCTTTGTCTCCGAAGACGAACTTGCACCAAACTGAATAATGGCAACACCAAGGGTCGCCAGCGCTGCGGCAATCCAAATACTCAGCGTGATTCCCTGATCGGCAAGCAGAGAACTCATCAAGGCTACCAAGATAATCTTGACACCGAAAACGGGTGTCGCCAGCGAAACATCCCCTAAACGAAACGCGAGATAGGTCGCCAATTGCCCTGTGACAAAAGCCGCTCCAACCCATACCGCTTCCCACCACGAAGCCAGCGGAATCCAAGCATCCTGCGTCATACCCACCATCAGCCAGATCACCGCTAACGTAAAATTCGACAGCGCAGTCGCCGTATAGGGATTCACGCCGAGCGATGTCGCTTTACGTGCATACGTTGCTGCCAGTACGAACAATAGGCTTGACAAAAGCGGAAAAAATAAATGAAGCGAGTCTTGCATCTTTGTGCTTTTTGAAAGGATCAACCTGCAGGGCGTGCATTCTAGGACCCAAAACGGAATTCACACAACCCGGCATAGTTCCCCCACTATCAAAGGACTCTGCAATAAAACGACTCACCTCAAAAAGCGGCCTCAGAGTCCTCTGAGAGGATTGGCTATTTTCGAAAATCGCTTTCATTTGCAAAAACATCACCCGAAATTCCCCACAGCGCATTGACGCTCGTATCCAGCCCCGCAACAATCAAACAATCCTTTGAGTGTTTACATGAAGAGCCTATCGGAAAACCACTGGCCGACGGCGTCAACCGCAGTTGTCGTCTAGGTTAAACGCGGTTGTCGTCTAGGAACGAACCATCAATCCGATTAGCCTTAAAAACCCTTGGCATTGGTCGCGGTATTCGGGGGTTTCGGATAAGCTCTAAAAAAATGGGTCAACAGAATTATTCCGGAGTACCAAAATGCAAACTTCGCTCCATATTCCCGGTGGATTTGCGTGGGCGAGCCGAAGAACAAGTGGCGCCTACAGAAAATCCAGTGCCTTCACGCTCGTCGAACTGCTGGTGGTAATCGCCATCATTGGAATATTGGTTGGTCTATTGCTCCCTGCGGTGCAGTCTGCTCGCGAAGCGGCCCGGCGAATGCAATCGGCCAACCATCTTAAGCAGATGGGATTGGCGGTTCACAACTTTGAATCGGCCCACAAACACTTTCCCAATAGCGGTGGTTATGACTATACCCCCGGCATCCCCCCAAACTCTGCTCCCTATCAAACCTCTTCCAACGGTGTGATCGTAGCCACCCCCAACGTGCATACTGTAATACCAGGTTATGGAGCGTTTCGTCCCCGCTGGGGCGACCCGACCGACATCCCTCGCTTTCAATTAGGCTCAACATTCTATTCCATTCTACCCTACATGGAGCAAACAGCGCTGTTTAATGACCCGTTGATGTGCTATCGCACACCCATGGCCGCTTACTACATGCCCTCGCGACGCGCAGCTAGCCCGCAAATCATCCCTGCCAACGATCCCATCTATCCGGGCTGGCAATATGGCGATGGGGGCCTTGGAGCCAGCGCCCGCACCGATTATGCAGCCAATGAACTGGTTTTCTTCACAACCTATGCCGGTTGGGGCAAAGTGATGCGGCACAGTGGTGTGACCGACGGCACGACAAATACGCTCTTCATCGGCGAGAAAGCCATGGCCCGAGTAGCCTACACGGTTGGCTCGCAGTATTGGGATGAACCCTACATCCTCGGCGGCAACGGCGGCGTAGGCCGCTGCGGCGATGAGTTTTATAATGACCAGCAAATCAATAATTTTCCCGACCGAGCTTCGGGGGCCGGCTGGAGCCAAGGACAAGACTCCTGCGGCGGTGGCAACTGGGGCACACCTGGCGCAGGTGGCCCTCAATTCGTTTTCGGCGACGGAAGCGTAAAACTACTTTCGTTTACTACCGATCGAGTCACCATCCGGCAATTGATCCGTCCCGCCGATGGAAGTGTGATCGCTGCGGAGCTGTGAAATGAAGAACTATTATCGCTGCTCCTTGCTCACCCTAATTTTAGCGCTGCTGCCGAGCCTCCTATCAAGCGGTTGCGGCCAACCCAAACCAACCATGGTCCCCGTGACAGGAAAAGTCACCCAAGCGGGTCAACCCGTGACGGCCGGGAGCATTTATCTGCATGCCGCTTCCGCGACCGCCTACCAGAAAGATACTCCCAGCAGCCTCTTGCAACTGGATGGAAGCTTTTCCTTGAAGACCTTCCCCTTCGGCGAAGGCGTCCCTCCCGGGCAATACAAAGTTACCCTCTCACCCGAACTGGCCACTCGACTGAAACTCCCCGAATACGGAAAAGCGGCCCAGACACCCCTCACAATCACAGTCCCACCTGAAGGCCTGTCGAATTGGCAGATTGAACTGTAAGCCTTTTTCCATTACACTCTGACAATCGTTCGAACGTTTTTTCGTTTGATCGTCCTATCAAATGATCGTTCTATCAAATAATCGTTTTAGCAAACGATCGTTTTAGCGAACAACCGTTTCAGCCAGCGGACTTACTCAATCACAGGTTTGGAATTATGAGCGTTGTCGATCGCCCCAACGATTTCAGTGAAACCCATTTCAGTGAAACTACCCCTCATCCGGCCCCAAACCTCACCAGCCCTCAGTCGCGCAGCGTCGACAAGTTCCACGCTTGCCTGAATGTTTCAGATCTTCCGCGATCTGTGCGATTCTATACCGCTTTGCTCGGTGTCGGACCGGCGAAACAATACGAGGACTATGCAAAGTTCGAAATCGAATCACCACCGATGGTCTTGTCGCTCAAACCGAAACGAGCCTGTGTCGGTGGACCACTCAATCACCTCGGACTGCGTGTCACCGATCCACAAAAATTAGAACAAGCCTATCAACGTTTGGTCGCCGTCGGCGCTCGAATTGGCAGACAAGATCATGTGCAGTGCTGCTACGCCGAGCAAACCAAATTGTGGATCACCGATCCCGATGGCACGCTCTGGGAAATCTATGTCTTCCACGATGATGTCCCAAATTGGGGTGAAATTCACAACAAACCGAAACTGTGGAAAGCTCCGCTGCAAGCTTTCGGAATCACCGGTGTGATCAAGCGTTGGTTTAACAATGCGTTCCGACCCACACATCGCCAAGATCAATCCTCGGTCAACGTCGAAGGCATTCCTCACGATACCTGCAGCGCGACCCAAAACTCAGAGTCCTGCTCCCAGCGATAGAGGGACAACTGGGCGATATGTTTCAAACGTTTTTTCTTAAGCAGTACTGGAATGGTTTTTCATGATTCAACTTGAATCCGCTGTCTACCAAACCGGCAACGTCGACGCAGTCCGCCAGGAACGACTGTGGAACGCCCTTGACTACTGGAGCCTTTTGCCACTGCGTTTGATTCGTCAAGCCGTTCGCAATGGGCATGATATCTGTCGCGTGATCGATTTACTTCGCTTTCATTCTTTGCCGGCCGGCGCCGTCGATCTTGAACATCCCTGGTGCACAGGTATCAGCCCCCACACCGGTAGATTGATTTGGCACGACAACGTCATTTACAGCACTCCACCGGCCTGTCCAAAAGACTCAACTCAAAACCAGCACTTCGCAACCGACGATGAAATCCTGGTCGCTACTGGGCGTTTCATGGCATCTCGGGTACGCAAGTCGGCGGTGACACCCGAACTGCCGGTCGGCCCGAAACGGAGGATGCCTCACGCCATCAATTACATGCATGGCAGTTCCCATTACAATAGTGGCATCATCCTGCTGAATGACATGGAAGAAGGCTTTCGCCATGTCACCAGCCTTTCTTTTCGGCGCGACTTGCGAAGGTTTGTTCGCCGAGAAAAACGCGAAGTGCTTTTCATTTTTCGCGATCCCCAATACGATCCGCGAGTCTACGCCCATTTGTCCTGCTGCATGCGAACCCATTTTCATTGGTTTTGTAATCCCAATGGACCACAGGCTCGAGTGCTATGGGGCAATCTCGCGCCGTTTGCCGCCGCGAATTTGATCACCGGCCACTGGGCGGATGATGTCTATGCGCTGCGAAATCCCGAAGGTGCAACTCGGGTCGTCCGTCCACCCATCGAACGATCTCGCTATATGCAGCGCGGCCCCTATCATGGCGAACGCGATGCGGCTATTTGGCCAGAAAAGACCCTTGCCAAAGTAAATGACCTGCGAATTCGCCTCCGCGGCCAAAAATCTGGTATGTTCTTTGTCGACCGCAGAAAGGTTTATGCCGACCAAATCAAGGCCCGCACCGACAAAGGCGAAACGCATGAGTATCGCTCCCATATTTAGCGCTGCGACATGCTCCATTTGAATTGAAGTCATGTTCGATATCCAAATTCGAAAGCGAATCGATCCCTGGTTGATGCGTATCGCCCGAGGCCTATTGGTATTCGGCCTCTCCGCCAATTCGGTAACTTGGCTCGGATTCTTTTTGGGACTCGGAGGATCGGTTGCCATTTCGGTCGGTTGGTTCGGAACGGCGTTCGCCCTAATCGCCGGCAACCGAATTCTGGATGGGCTCGATGGCTGCATCGCGCGGCTGACACGCCCCAGCGACCTCGGCGGATTTCTTGATATCGCCCTGGATATGCTGTTCTATTCCAGCGTACCTTTTGCCTTTGCCCTTTATGCTGCCGAAAACCAACTGCCTGCTTGTTTTTTGATCTACAGTTTTATCGGCACCGGTTCCTCCTTTTTGGCTTATGCGGTTATCGCTGCGAAACGTGGCGTGACTACAGATTCAGCGAAAAAAAAATCGTTCTTCTACTCGACGGGACTCATCGAAGGTACAGAGACAGCGATCTTTTTGCTCTTGCTTTGCATCATCCCCCAACACTTCACCTTGCTCGCCTGGATCTTCGGTAGCCTTTGCTGGCTGACCACCATCCTGCGTATCGCTGTCGCCTGCCAAGAATTTCGAGATCCTTAAAGAGACATATTCAAAGCGAGAAAATACAGGCAATCTATGTGGCTTGCCTCGACTGTACTGTTTGCCAAAAACGGATCTCCTGCATCACCCCTGTCCGTGGGTCGTTCATAAAATCCTCTCTCGATGCATGGCGTTCCAATTTTCCTTGATCCATATAGCCAAAGGCATCACCCACCAGCAGCGCTTCTTTCACATCATGCGTCACAAAGACAGCCGTGATCCCAAACTCGCTACAGAGATCCTTATACAAATTTTGCATCATGGTCCGAGTCCTCTCATCCAAGCTGCCAAACGGCTCATCCAACAGCAACACTTTGGGCGCTGCGAGGATTGCGCGCGCAAATGCCACACGTTGCTTTTGACCTCCTGAAAGCTGATGACTTTTCTTCCGAGCATGCTCGGCAAGTGAAATTCGCGATAGCAGTTGCCGAACCTGCGCATCCACTTCCGCTGCGGGGAGCCTTCTCAGCCGCAGTGCGAAAGCGACGTTCTCGTAAACGTTGAGGTGGTCAAACAAGAGGGATTCTTGATCGAGATAGATAATCCCGCGCTTCGACACCGCGACAGTCTGCAACTCTTGGCCGTCGAGCCTTACGCTCCCTTCGCTGGGCTTGATACTTCCAGCCAGCACTTTCAAAAGTGTCGTCTTTCCACATCCGCTGTTACCTAGTATCACCAACGTGCTTCCCGTCACTACACGCAGACTCACTTTATCTAAAACGAGCGTATCGCCATAGCGAACCAGAATGCCTTGAGCATCGACGATTTCAGGGGAGTGGGACCTTGCCAGACTCTGGGCCATATCAATTCTCTTTTCGCCACTTGGACTGCAGCAAGACAGCAGCTAGCCCGAAAGACACGAGCGAGGGAACTAACAGAATGATGGCCGACTGAGCCGCTTGATTCACGCTCGCTTCGCGCAAAAAAGCAAACAGTTTCATGGTCAACGAGGGAACCACACCGCCACCGATGACAGAAACTAAACCATAATCAAGCCATGAAAATAAAGCTGTTTGAGTCCAAGCTACAACAAGCAGAGGCCATAGCTTTGGAAGCACGGCATGCCGCCACACATCGATCCGGCTCCCTCCGAGACCCGCGACCAGTTGTACTCTTCTTTCCATCGAATGGTCCCAGGTTTCGGAAAAGAAAATGGTGGCAAAACCATAAGCAAAAATGCATTGAGCCAAAATCACACCCACATAAGTACTGGCCAATCCCAAACGAACCGACAAATCCAGCAGGCATATTCCCACAGTGACCGGAGATAGCACAAATGGTAGATAGGCGATATACAACCAACCTCTTGATCGAGACCGCTTCAGTCCTACGCCGCTCCACAAACCGAGTGCTGTGCTGATACTAGCGACCACGACACTGATCCATAGCGAGGAGAGACCACTGCGGAGAATACCCGACCGAGCTTGCATGAAATTGTACCACGGCATCGCATCGACTCGATCCGGTAGCACACGGGGATACGTCCACCCGCTACCGAGAGAAAGCCATAGCAATAATCCAAAGTTGAGTAAGAACATTCCAAACACCATCTTCAAACCGAGCCGCGCGGTACGCTCAGCCCATGACTGGCGGCTTAGAGAATCCCTTTGAGTGGTTGTCGTACTAGCGTTCATCGCCAATTCCCTGCAGACGAAAATAGAGAATCAGCAAACCGCTGCAAGCCACGAAGTAGATCGTGGCGAGGGCGAACGATTGAGGGCGATTCAGGAGATTGAACGATTCTTCTCGTTGCTGGATCGCCACCGAGAACATTTGCGGAGACTGGCGATCCAGCAATAACGGTATCTCGTAGCTCCCGAGTGCCAACAGAAAAATCAGCACCATGAGGGGACTGCCACGCTGGATCATCATCGGCCCGGCCACTCGGAGCTTTGCCTGCCAGGGAGTGCAGCCAAGTTGCTCGGCAAGCTGGCAAAATCGATCAAAGCCAATGGCATCCCAGAGATGGGTAAAGTAAAGCAGCGCCAGCGGCAGGAGCGTAAGCGAGATAGCGAACACGATACCGATGGACCACTCATCTCGAATAACCGCTGGAAAATCATTGGGAGATAGCACCAATCCTGAATGAAACGCGAGGCGTGAAAGCAGTCCACCACCTCCCACCCAGTGCATCGTTTGAGCAGCGACCACCACCGCGGGCGTTCCGGATTGCACAAACAGCATAATCCACAACAGTCGACTATGCCTAAGCCGTGGAAGGAAACTAGCGACGCAGATTGCTGTGCCGATGACAATGCAGGTCACGGTGCCCGCGATATAGACACTGTGCGATATGGTTCGCAGGAGAAATCCATCCAAGATGGCTTGGTGCCAATGCTCAAAAGTCCAGCCTTTTGAGAGTCTTCCGACAGCGCCGCAACTCACCGCCAGCGAGTAGAGTGATGCCCAGAGGACAGGGAGCATGATCAGCAGGATCAAACCCAATCTCCAGGGGTTTGAGGCTAACCGGGCGAACATGTTTCTGGGGATATGGGTCAACATTCACCGCCGCGCTTTTAGGGAGATTCAATGATACGTTTTCGGAAGTCTTCGTGTAATCGGATCATAATCTCAGGTGCGGGTTCCAGCAAAGCTTTTGCTTCCAGATCGCTGCGGGGGGCGACCCGGAGTCGGCCGGGTATTGATTCGAATTGACGTTTCCACTGCGATGGCAATTGGTCGATAGCGAGGACGGAGCCATCGCCCCAAACTTGCGGGTTTGCTTTTTTCCATTGAGCTTCGGGTGAAATCAAAAAGTTCGCCAGCACCAATGCAGCTTCTTTGTGGGGAGCGTGGATCGGTATTCCCAGATAGTGCGAGTTGCGGATGGTGCCGGTATCCAGCACATAGGCCCTTGCTGTGGCGGGCAAAACTCCTTGTTCTGCTTTATTGTCGACTTCACCATCGTTATTGCTCATGGAGAAGTCGACTTCGCCTTGGGTAAGTAGTTGATGGAGTTGGGCGACACCTTCGGGATAGGTCTCACCTTTTTTCCAGAGATAGGGTTTCATTTCGGTGAGATAAAGCCAGAGTTTTTCGGAAGCCATTTTGTACTTCGCTTCATCGAAGGGTCCTTGTAGTGAGGCGGGTCCACCGGCGAAATCATAGAGGAGCGATTTAAGAAACGTCATGCCTGTGAAATTGTTATCGAAGGTAAAGCGACCTGGGTTTTGCTTGACCCACTGGAGTAGTTCTTCTTTGTTTTTAGGTGGATTGGAAACGCGGGATGATTCATAGATGATTGCATGTTGAACATTTCCCCAGGGGCACTCGTAGCCTTCTATGGGTTGTTGGAAGTCGGTGTTGATGAACGGATTGTCCCAATCGATGTATTGTTGGTTGGGTAATTTGTCGGTGAAGGGTCCGTAGAGAGCTTGGAGTTGTCTGAGCTTATAAAAGTTTTCGCCATTGATCCATACGAGGTCGATATCACCCACGGTGCGTCCTGCGTCGAGTTCGACCATGAGTTTATTGACAATTTCGCTGCCGCTTCCCCCGACCAATTCCAATTGCATACCCCAATGTTGGGCTATTTGGGGAGCCACATAATCGCGCATGTAGGCATTGATCAGTGGATCGCCATCCCACATCATGATTCTGACGGTTTGACCGCGTGCGGCTTTTGTGATGTCTGTCCAGTCAGCCCTCTCGAGCGGGATGGTCGACTCAGCCGCAGGTCGATTACAGGCGGCCATGCTACCTATTACCAACAGCAGCGCGAAAAACGTAAGGTATTTCATGGCGATCATCCTGGGGGTTTGAATTCCATGCTGGCAGTTTAACACACAAACGGTTGTTTGAATATCAAGTATTTTGTTTGCATCTTGCCAGCTCCGCCGCGCGCCGCGTGTTGTGAGCACCATTGCACCAGTCCCCCGAAGCGGTCGGTAGGGACTACGCGTAATCAACTTGATCGGGTACACCAAAATATCGAAACGCCGTGAGCAACTCTTTGCGAATCCCGCGCACCAGATCACAGCGAAAGACCACGTTTTCTCCACAAGGCCCCGTTACATCACTTCCATCGCTCCTCTCAGGCGTCGCCGTCAAGCCGAGCATAAACTTAGACGCAAAATAATCGATCAAGCGTCAATAGGTACTGGCAGCCGCTGTGAACAGAATCTAGTGATACTTACTGCAACAAGCTTTGCAGCGATGTACAGCATTTGTTAATTTTCCCAAATTAGGCTAGGCTCTGTTTCTAAACTGGTCTTTTCTTAATTCTATCAAGTATGCAATATTGATGGGAATAAGGAGAAACCAAGATGCGTCATGGATTGACTGATGAGCAATGGCACGCGATTGAAGAT
>Ga0169931_10006061_pt1 | contig 18314 bp, 12 predicted proteins | sample Kivu_15m_20L_FD_129675 | JGI IMG/M metagenome (GOLD analysis project Ga0169931, IMG submission 129675) | Freshwater microbial communities from Lake Kivu, Western Province, Rwanda to study Microbial Dark Matter (Phase II) - Kivu_15m_20L... | ecosystem: Environmental > Aquatic > Freshwater > Lake... | reverse complement strand
TCGCACCATGTATCAATCGGTTGGCCATCGACAAACTCCATCACGAAATACGGACGCCCATCGGCCGTCGCTCCGCCGTCCAGCATGCGTGCGATGTGCGCGTGATCGAGCGAAGCCATGATCTGCCTCTCGCGCCGGAACCGCTGCAGGATGCGATCCGTCTCCATGCCTTTGCGGATGACCTTGATCGCCACCTGCTTGTCGTAGCTCTTGTCGGCGCGCACGGCCAGATACACGTGCCCCATCCCGCCGCTGCCGATCGGCCGCTGCAATGCATACGGGCCAATCGTCGCCGGCATCTTTTCGTCGGCCTCCGACGCGGCCTCTTCCATCAACTTTGAAATCGGTGTGATCGCTGGCTTCTCAAGGAAATCTTCCGATGTCGAATCGGACTGGATCAGTTCCCGCACGCGTTCATAGAGATCGCGATCCGCGCCGCACGCGCGCTCCAGAAACACCGCGCGGCCTCCCGCTGGCTGTTCGAGCACGAGCTGAAAGAGGCTTTTTACCTGGCTATAGCGCTCCGGCGTCATCACCGACATTCTCGCACTCCATGGAAAAGGAAAACGAGGCCGGTTCAAGGGGCCGGCCTCGTCGCCTCCGACAATGCGAGCTCAGGAACCGCCAAGCAGTTCGGCTCTTACTAACTAGCGCGCAGCTGACGGGGAAAAGCCGTCAAAGTTTTTAGCCGGACTCGAACTTACGGGTGACGGTCTGAAGGCGGCTAACCGTTCCGGGCAATTTGCGCGACTAGAAACTCGTCGATCGAACGCTCGATCTCGGATCGCTTTTTTCCTTGGCCCAAACGCGTCGCCCAATGTCGCCCCGGATGTAAAACATCCCAATCCGAACGCTTCCCGGCGTGACGGCCTTTGCCTGGATCGTGATTGCCAAATCCCTCAACGACGTGATTCCAAAGCGGTGCAAACCTGCGTATCAACAAGGTTTCTCCCAAGGGAATCCAGACGCTGTCAACCGCCAGGGCCCGGTACCAGAAATCACTCAAGTTCAGAGAGGCCGCCGCGGCGATTGACTCCGCGTGTTCCTGCATTCGGTCGTGCAATACACACCCTGGCGGCTCGCCTGACAAGAGTCCACCCTTTCGGGCGCCCTTGGGCACGGCTTTCCCGACATAGATCGGATTTTCGAGTTGCGCCGGGCGCCCTCGATTGGCTTCCACAAGACGAGAATATATCGGAGCCGTCCCGCGGTAGTAGATAGCGTAAACGCCCGCCGCGACGAATTTCTCTCGAGGGGGCATCGGTTCGGCATCCTGCGCGAGAAGGGCGTCCGCGACGCTCCGCGCCAAGTTCTCTATGTCGAGCGGGTTAAAGCGAGGAGCTTCGCGCATGGAGGAATTCTACCCCATGTTCACGATGGAGGTATTACTTCCGGAGGCGAAGCCTACGCGCAATATCCCGTGCCAACACCTGCCCAAGCGTCACCGGCACCGCATTCCCCAATTGCCGCATGTTCTCCGACCAAACACTGTTGAAGACGAACTCGTCCGGAAACGTTTGAATCCTGGCGGACTCTCGGACCGTCAAGTATCTCACTCGGCCGTCCGGAAACAGAATCATATTCTCCCCGCCAGGCACGCCATGATCTCCAGCCTTCAAAGTCTTCGACGGTTCGTCAAGAGGCGAACCGGTATGGCCAACATACGCTTTGGCTCCGGGCTGGAATACATGATTCGGTATGTCCCTGGCCAACCGAGACTCGGGGTCGGGCAACCCATGAATCGCATCCCGCACGGTAAGCCAAGGTGTAGTCGGAAACAGTGAATCCTCGGAAAGATCGGGCGATAGTTGCGCGGGGCGTTGAGGACGGCTCTTCGTGGCGACTTGATGCCTCTCCCAGTATTCACCCTTGATCCACTGATCCGCCAAGAGCGCTCGCCGCGAATGACTCGGTTCGGGAAAGGCCCAATCGACGCCCAGATCGGAGCGGAACGCAACAATGAATACTCGCTCTCGCCGCTGGGGCACGCCATAATCGGCCGCGTTTAACAACTTCGAGACCACGTTGTAGCGCAGCCCGGAGTACCGGCTCCTCTCACCCCTCGACGTGACCAGCTTCTCAAGTCGCGCCCGATGATCCACCCACGACTCGTTCGGACGACGGCCCACCTCGGGAAATTCAACCATGTAATGGATGTAGCTGAAATAATCGGCGAATGACTGGCGCGTCAGTCCCTTAACGTTCTCGATAAGTACGGCTTTGGGCCGCAGTGCGACAATCGCCCGAATCGTATCGGGAAAGAGATTACGCTCGTCTTCATAACCCCGATGCTTGCCACCGATACTCCACGGTTGACAAGGCACGCCAGCGGCAAGCAGGTCGGTCTCTCCTCCCACGGAATTGAAGTCGAAGCCTCGGACATCGGTTTCTGTTAGCCGCCAGTCTTTTACGTGGCGAACACTCAGGCGTTGATTGGCGCGGATCGTTTCGCACGCATCCGAATCCCACTCCAAGACCGCTTTATTCTTAAATCCCGCTTGCGAGATGCCAAGCGCCAAGCCACCGGCCCCAGCGAACAACTCCACCGAAGTCATCATATTGACGACTCCAGGAATTGTTGAATCCGAGTTGCGATCCTGTTCAGATCTTTCAGTTGGCATTCCCATATGACGAGATGTTTCCAGCCGGAGGCCCGAAGCTGCCTTCTATGCTTTTCGTCTCGACGGTGATTTTCTTCTAATTTGGTTCGCCAAAATTCCAATCGCGACTTCGGCCACCGCGTGAGGCGGCATCGTTTCCCGTGCCGGTGCCAGAAACAACCGTGCACGAAGATCACTTTCTTTCGGGCGGGAAATACCAAATCCGGACTGCCGGGAAGCCGCCGGCAATGGAGCCTGTAACGGAACCCCATCGCGAAAGTTATTCCACGCACCGCCAACTCGGGTTGCGTGTCCTTCGAGCGGACGCGGCCCATTCGCTCGGATCGCTCAGCCTTCGATAGAGTGTCCATTGCCGTTGCCCGCTCTGTATTCTCTCACGGCCGGCGAACTCACCGCCCCACCCCCCTCAACCCCAACTCCCGCAACGCCTCCACCCCCTCAGGCTTATTCAACTCCCAATACTTATTCCTTACCGTCGCGATCCGCTTCGCCTCCACCCCCTCCGATGTCGAATAAGAAATCACGCGGTGCGGCGCCGCCTTCTCCACCACGTAAGTCCGCGTACGGCCGTCGCTTAACACCGCCGTAGCCTCTTCCAAATCCCCCTTCGCCACCCGCGCCAACTTTACCGTCCCCCACTGCGACGGCCCCTTCTTCTGCCGCGAATGCTGCATTGCCAGCAACACCGGCGCCTCCCGCGTCTCCCCCACCGCCACTACCGGCCACGCCATCCCGCGCGCCCACAGCATCAGCGCGTCCTCGCTCAGCACCGCCGCCCCCGGCGATGGAGTCGTCTGCTCCTGATCCCCCTCGCCATCGAAGTAACTATGGCTCACGACATGCACATTCCCATCGTCGAACCGCGCGATCTTGAACAGATTCCCGCACCACTCCTGGCTTGACCACGCCACCTTCGCCGTCACACCCGCCGGCCGGCCATGCACTTCGGCCAGCGCCACAAATGTTTGCAGCATCAGCTTGTAGTCGTAGATCCCGGTCTGAAAATTCTCGATCAGATTCAGCTTCATGACCGGGAACTCATCATCCTTGCCGCGCACGCCCGGATCGCTCTTCACCCCCAGCGACTTCGCCATCGTCTCCGTCACGAAGATCGAAACCGCCGTCCCTTCCCGCATTGCTCCATAGCGCGGATACTGCAACGCAAACGACGTCACCTCGGCCCGCCCGTCGCTCCAGGACTTCCAGAACGCGGCGTCATAGGCGGGCGAGGCCTTGTCGACTACCGTTTTTTCGGCCTTCTTCGAATCCGCGCACGAAGCCAGCAACAGTAACAATGCGAGGTAACGCATTCCCACAGAATCTCACGGTCATCGGCTCGTTGGCCATTTGTGACCTCGGTCACGGCCCAAAACGCCAGTTCCCGCTTATGATCGCGCCATGACCCCAAACACCCACGTGTCTCCCAATCAGACCGTCTCCGAGATCGCCGCTCAATCCCTCGGCGCCGTTCGCGTCTTCGAACGGCTCGGCATCGACTACTGCTGTGGCGGCAAACGGCCGGTCGAAGCCGCGTGTAGGGACTTCGGCCTCGACGCCTCCGCCGTGCTCTCGGAACTCGACCTCGCCATGGCCGCCCGCCCGGCCAACGAAACCGATTGGAGCAAAGCGCCGCTGCACAGCCTGATTGGCCACATCGTCGGAACGCATCACGTGTATCTCCGGCTCGAATTACCCCGTCTCTCCCAGCGCTTGGAAAAGGTGATGCGCGTCTACGGCCAGCGCGACAATCACACGCTCGCGCCTTTACCCGCGCTCCTGGACGGACTCCGCTCCGAACTCGAACTCCACATGCGCAAGGAGGAAATGGTGCTCTTCCCGTTCATCGAAAAAGCCGAAGCCGCGATCCATGCCGGCCTGCCCGCGCCGGCCGCACCCTTCGGTTCCGTCGCGAATCCAATCGCGATGATGGAGCACGAGCACGACAGCGCCGGCGCCGCCCTCCGCCGCATGCGCGAAACCACCAACAACTACGCCGTTCCCGATTACGCCTGCATCACCTATCGCTCGCTCCTCGAAGGCCTCCGCGAACTCGAACAAGACCTCCATCTCCACATCCATCTGGAGAACAACATTCTCTTCCCGCGCGCCATCGCGATGGAAATGGCCAGCCGCTAACCGCGCAGCTTCCAGAGCATTTGCCGCAGCATACCCTGCACGGCCATCGCGTCTTTTTCCGAAAGCCCCATACGCCGGATAAGCTGCCGGATCTTCCTCTCCTGCGAGACTCCGCCGGCCTGTTTGGCGTACCCGCTCAACGTCAACGCTTCGATGAGAAGTTCTCCGATCCGTTCGTTCGACCCTGCCGCCGCTTCCACCACAGGCTTATCGGCCAGCGGTTCGGCGCCGCTTCGAATCAGTTCGTACAGCGTTACCGCCACCGCCTGGCCCAGGTTCATCGCCCGGTGCTCCAGCCGCGTCGGAATGCGCGTCAGCAGATGGCAATGCGACATGTCGTCGTTGGACAGCCCGAACTTCTCGGAGCCGAACAACAACGCCACGCGGCCCTTGGATCGCCGCATCTGCTTTGCGGCGTCGATCAAGCTCTTGCACGGCATCTCGACGTCGCGCGGGCCGAGCGCGGTTGTGCCGATTACAAGATGACAATCGGCGACCGCTTCCGCCACCGACGAAAAATCCCGCGCCTGTTGCAGCACCGCGTCCGCTTTGACGCCGCTTCGCGCCTCCTCCGCCGCAACCCGGTAGGCTTCCACCAAACGCAAATCGGTGAAGCCGAAGTTCGACATCGCGCGCGCCGCCGCGCCGATATTCAGCGAGTTCCGGGAGCGGATGAGTACTACGGATACGTTCGTCAAAATGTGAGCAACTTGGCGGAATCGCCGCTGCCGAGAAGTTCGTAGCGGCTCGTGAATGTCGTCATAATCGGGAACGAGTAACCCTCACCCGCGCCCGCGCGAACGATCTGATACCGTTCCACTCGCGGCTGAATCACTTCATCCTTTGTGTTCACTCCGACAACGAAAGGCTCGGGCGAGTCCTGCGTTTTGTAATAGCAAACGGCGGCCGAATGCAACTGTTTGGGCGCGAGCGATTCGTAAACGGTTTCCGACCACGCGCTTTCCCGCTTCGTGTAGGCGAAGACCGCCTCCAGTAGCGCGTAATGGCCCGCCTCGTTCTCGCCGACCAGCGCGATCGCCGGGCGCATTGTTGTGCCCGCATGCACGCCGATACGTTGCGCGGCCGTAATCTTGTAGGCGCCCTCGAAGACGCCATCAACACGAATCGCGCGCGGTCCGCGGACATAAAGGGCCGAGGCCACGATGCGGCCCTCCTTCACGCCAGCGGCGGCGATGAGCGTTGTCTCGTTATCGTCCCCAGGCACGGCGGCCGCGCGGGAGTGAACTACGTCGTAGTCGAGTTCCACGATCGATTCGGTCACCGGCGCCGCCGTCGTGCTGAAGCGGTGCTTAACGAGCTGACGCCCGCGCCACGCAAACACGTGCAGTTCCTTGCTGAGAACAACAACCGGCCGGTCGATCATCACTTCTCCGCCAGGGATCTCGATCGACTGCGGATGATCCTGCGTCATCGCCTGCGCGCTCAGTGTCGAGCCGCTGCGCCAGGCGAACCAGAACTCGGCGAGCATTTCGAGGATGTGGCCCGCTTCGGGCAAAATCAACGATGCGCCGCGCGGTGCGGACTTGTTCCAATCGATGACGCGAAGACGCGCGGTTTCGCCGAGATCTCCGCGGGTTTCGCGGAACTGCAAGATATGCAACTCGCGGGTTGCTGCGTCGGCATAGCCCGCCAGAAGCTGCACTTGCGTTCCGTTGTAAAGCACCGAGGATGTCATGGCTTGATTATTTCCGTCTTCACCAGCATTTTCGCGCACGCGGCCCGCGCCGATCGTCAGCTCACGGTTCCGTCGCGGCTAATCTTCATGTAGTCCCAGCCGCGCAACTTCAGTTGGCAGATCCCGCAGAGGTTGGTTGGATTGGACGAGTGGTAGGACATCACACAGTACTCCGCTTTGTCGTGGGCGTTCTTCTGGAACCCTCCCGGCTGTTCACCCTTCTCGTCGTCCGTCGGATTATTGAAGTGCCCAATTGCGTGGGCCAGGAATACCGTATGTCCAACTTCGTGGATGAAAGTTTCGGTGACGCCGGAGTTGTTGAAGACGAAAAAGACGCCGTGCGAGCGATCGGTGAAACCATCGATGGCGGGCGCCAGCCCGACGGTAGCCGTCGTGCCAACCATATTGTGGGCGCCGAACGTGTTCCATCGGAAAAGCGCCATCCCGTCGCCCGTGAACGCGAACTCTTTGGCGGTTTGCTGGTAGATCGTGTCCGCCTTATCGTCGCAGACTTGGGCGTAGTCATCCTTGCCTGGCCCGAATAGCGCCAGGCCGATCGTCCTGTCCTTCTTGTAGTCTTCAAACTGCTTGTAGCGGACCGCCCACTTATCCGGATCGTCCATGCACGCCGCCTTGATGAACGGATCGTTCTTGCCGAGCGCGGTGATCGTCTTTTTGTACGCCGTTTTCCAGCGCGCCGTCATGTCCTCCGCCACCATGCCGGGCGCGGCTTCAAACAGCACGGCGGCCTTGAAGTATTCGATCAGATCGTTGATATCGAGCGGCGGCGTGCCGGCGCCGTAGAAGTAATTTTTGTGAATCAGGATGCGGCGGAAGACGGTGAAGAATCGTTCCGCGGACTTGCGTTCGGCTGGCGCGGCATCGAAGGCGGCGGCATCGGCCGTGTCGAAGACGGCATCGTGATCGGCGCAGGCCTTAACGAATAGCTTGTCGCCCGCCATGCGGCCGGGAAAGAAGAAGACGCCGGTGTCGTAATCGGCGAACTTGCCGGTCCCACACTCAGTATGCACGTCCCAGACGCGGTTGGCAGCCTTGGTCATCGCCCACGCGCCATCGAGCGCCTTCCAATGCACGCGAGACTTCGAGTCGCGTTCCGATTGCTTGCCCCGCATGCCCCGCAAGTCGATCGGCGCGGTGCGGCCCTTCGGTTCGGACTCGTCTTTCTTGTGCGCGCTGACCTTGGTGATGAAGTCCTTGGCGGCTTGATGAACCAGCCGCCCGTCCATGGTGTTGATCTCTTCATCGTCGGTAGGCAGGCGCATGTCCCACAACACCTTCGCGCCTTTGAGAACCTTGACGGATCGAACGCCGCTGGCGTCCTTTTTCTTCAAAAGGACCTTGGCGAAGAAGGGAATCGACGGGCCGTTCTTCCACGCTTTCTCGTAGAGACCGGTGAACGTGTCGTCGTTCATCTCGCTCGATTTGATCTTGAAGATCGTGCTATCGAGAACGATCCTCTTGAACGTCCCTTCGTCGTACGCCTTCTTCAGCGTTTCGACGGCTTTCTTGTCGGCGGCCGAAAGAGTCAGCCCCGCGGGCAAGTCGACTTTGATCTCCACGCTGTGCACCAGCACTTCCAGCTTCTCTTTATTCGACTCCCGCTTGTTGCCGCCGTTGTCGGTGAGGATCAATTGAACGTTGTACGGCGATTTCTTCAGCGCCAGGAACGTGTCCATCTCCGCGTCGGTGACCTGATCGCCCTTCCAGTTGAAGGTACCGGTGGCGGCGTAAGGGCCGGGGATGGGGAAGCGAGCGACTTCCTTCGTACCGTCTTTGAACACGGTTACGACGGCTTCGACTTTGACGACATGGCTGAGCGGTCCGGTGATCGTGTAGGTGAGGACCAGTTCCTCCTCGCCCGGAACGAAGAACGGCGAATCGAGCGCCAGCGTAATCGTATTCGGATCCTTGACCGGAACCACGACCCCTTCGCACGGCGAGTTCAACGTGCGCAGTTGATAAAACCGGCACGCAAACGTGTCGAAGGTCGTCGCGAACTCGCGCCGCTCGGCTTTGTTGGAGCGGCGGTCGGCGTGATCGGAAAAGAACCGGGCCTTGCATCCCGCAACGCCTTCGCTCGCGCGCGGACACGGCCACTCGCTAATCGGTATGGTTGTGCCGGGCTTGAACAACAGCGCCATCACACGGCGATTCACGGAATTCTGCTCGTCGCGCGCGGCCTTGTTTTGCGGCTTCTGAAACTCGTCGTTTTCGGTCTTCGAGAAAACCATCACCGGGTTGAATTCGCTGCAACCCTGGAAGTCGCCCTTGCCGCCGGAGTCGGCGCCCTTCAGCAGAAAATCCTGCTTGGTGATTGGGTTCGGCCAGAGGAACGCCATGTAATCGCCAAACAGCTTCTCCCGCGTCTTCGGCCCGGGATCTCCATCGTCGGTCAGACCCTTCGATCGCTGATACGCCTTGATGGCGTCCGTGCTTTGTTTGCTCGGAACTCCCGTCGCTCCGCCCGTATCGAAACCAAGCGCGGTCGCCATGATCTGCGAATGCCGCAGGCTCCACTGATCGCCGCCAAACGGGTTCTTGTACAGTTTTTCCCAACGTGCCGTGTCTCGGATCAGAACCGCGTAAACGGCTTCGGCGCGCCGGCCGCTCAGCGTCTTGTTGTAGTCGTCGTTACCGGTTGGGTCGGCGTGGCCGAACAGCGAAATCGGAGCGCCGGCGTGCACCTTTCGCAACGCCTCCAGCTCCACGAACTCGCTCTTTGCGTCTGGCAATACGAATGAGGAGTCGAAATCGAATCGCAGGTCGCTGATCTTCCAACAACCGACCACGATCAGCAGTTCGGCGATCGTGTTTTTCTCGGCGCCCGTGGCCGGGGAGATGAAGACCTGACGCGGTTCAGGTTCCGGATGGCTGGCAGCATAGCCCCCGTCTGTTTGCTTGTTGCCGTATGGCATCGGTTTAGCTTCCGTGCACTTCCTTCAGTTTGCCTTGCGTGTTCGGTCCGCAGATCCCATCGACGCTGAGACTGTAGTCGCACTGAAACTCTTCGACCGCGCTTCGAAATTTCATATCGCTTGGATCGCCTTTGTGTCCTGGATCGTAGCCAAGATTCTCCAGCCGGCCTTCCTGCCCGCTGATCTCCTCCACCGGATCCAAATGCCCAAGCCGGACTTCGATTTCCTGCCCGTTCACAACCATCTTGCCAATCCGCTCGCAGCTTGGATCGATGTTCTTCTTCACGCTCCCGTCGCCGGCTGTGCGGATCTTTTCGCCCTTGTCCACCTGCAAGTCGAGTTCGATATCCGGAAGCGGATTGCCCGCCCAATCCAGCATGACGATCTTCAATTGCAACGGCTCGCCAATCGTCTGAAACGTGTGATACTCACCGGTCGGAACGCTCTCTTCCTTCTTCTGCTTCGCGGGGATTTCCACGACGTCGCCCGGAAACAACACATTCCCGTTGCGCTTGCCTTTTAGCGAAGCGTTCTTGCCGTCGTCCCAAATGGTCTTCCACGACACGAATCCCGCGTCGTGCGCGATCGCGCCAATATGGTCGCCCTGCTTCACCGTGTAAGGACCGGCCGGAATTTTCGGAGCGTGCTTAAAAAGTTCGACCGACTTGCCTTCCGCGAAGCTCCCGGACTTGGACCACTCCTTGCCGCAGAGATCGGGGAACTTCACTTTGCAGGTGCCTGGGTCGATGCCGTCTTTGCGCAGAACACCTTTGTCGTTCAGCGTCGTTTCGATGACCGTTCCGTCCGGCAGTGTGAGTACGACCTTCGCCCCTTTCACCGGAGACTTCTTCGCATTCACCAGATCGATCTCAATCCAGGACTTCTTGCTGTCTTGCGACGGGTCTTTCTTCGAAGACGATGAGCTTCCGCCCGCGCCCGCCGCTTTCTTCGCCGCTTCGATCGCACCGGCCAAATCAAGCGTCGTCGTTGTCTGCGGCGCCGTGACAACCGACATCGTCCAGCGGCCCGATTCGACGCGCTTGGCAACTTCTTCCATTACGTCGGCATCGCGATATCTCGCGACGATCGGCCCGGCGTCTCTGGCCAACAATTCGCGCAATCGCTGTGTCGAGACGGGGTCAAATCGCGACCGCCGCAGCATGGACGCATTCCCGGCGTCCCCGCCGCCCTGACGCGGCATTGCGCTGATGTGCGCCAACATTCCACCTATCCGAATACTGACTGTCATGTTGTCTTTACGAATTTCGCGGAATCCGCTCGATTGTCCCTACGCTATCAAAAGCGCGGACGCGGGGCAATTTCCATCAATCGCTTTTTTGAATTTTCCACAACCCCGGATTTCGGTTCTCCGGGAACGAATGTAACACAATTGTCGGAGTTCCGGCGGGGGTGTCAAGCGATTGTCACAGGATAGAAACAATTTCGATTAGAAATGTTTTATCAATGAAAACAAAGGAGTTATTGTTCTTCATGGTACTTGTATTAGATCCCGGCGTCTGTGTTAGACTAGGGTTCCGCACCGCTGTTCCACTCAGCTAAATTGCGGGGTCCCCTCCCAGCTCTCACCAGTGGAACATCCTCTGCCAACAAACTAATCCACTGGCTTTTCCACAGCTGTGGAAAACTTGTGGTATTTGTCCGTCTTCACTGCACTTGAGCAACTATGACCACCTGGGATCAGATCAAACAACAACTCGCGCGAAACGTGAGCGCCGAGAGTTTTCAAAACTGGATCGCGCCGACCGAACAGCGCGAAGAATTTGGCGGAACCGTTGTGGTCCGTGTTCCAAGCGATGCCGCCAAAACATGGATGGAGCAGGAATACGCCGAAAACATCAGTTCGGCGATCCGGGCGATGCAGTTGGACGTAAAGAGTGTGGTCTACGAAGTTGGCGCGGCGCCGGCGCCGCTTGCGAATCTGGTTGCCGATCGCGCGCCAAGCGAAATTCAGTTTTCACCGGCAGCGTCGCTGCTCAACGCCAAATATAGCTTCGCGAACTTCGTCGTCGGGTCGTGTAATCAGTTCGCGCACGCCGCTGCCCGCGCGGTTGCCGACAAACCGGCCGAGCGCTACAACCCGTTGTTCATCTACGGCGGCGTCGGAATGGGAAAAACGCATCTGATGCACGCTATCGGACGGGCGTTGATGGAACGATCCCCCGGCTCGCGCGTGGTTTACACATCGAGCGAACGGTTCATGAACGAGATGATCGCCTGCATCCGCACCGATCGCATGAGCCAGTTCCATCAGCATTACCGAAAAGCTGACGCGCTGCTGGTCGATGATGTCCAGATTCTAGCTGGCCGCGAACGTACGCAGGAAGAATTCTTCCATACGTTCAATGAGTTACACGAACACGGTAAGCAGATCGTGATCTCGTCCGACCAATCGCCGAAAAACGTACAAGGGTTGATGGACCGGCTCCGCAGCCGCTTCGAGTGGGGCCTGATGGTCGATGTGCAGCCGCCGGATCTCGAAACGAAAATGGCGATCCTGGACAAGAAAGCCGAGGCGGAGGGCGTGCGTCTGCCGGAGGAGGTCCGCATCCACATCGCAACGAAGACGAAGTCGAACGTGCGTGAGCTCGAAGGCGCGCTGGTGAAGTTAATCGCCTACTCCAGCGTGACGGAGTCCCCGATCACGTTGGCGATGACGCAGCAAGTACTGAAGAACTTGAGCGCCGGATCGGAACGCCGCATCACAATCGAGGCCATCGTGAAAGCGGTGGCGGATAAGTTTGGCATGCAGCCGGCGCAACTCAAGTTAAAGACAAACGTGCAGAACATCGCCTATCCACGCCAGATCGCGATGTACCTGGCCAAGGAACTGACGCCGGCGTCGTTGCCGGAGATCGGCCGGCACTTTGCGAACAAGCATCACACGACGGTCCTGCATTCGATCCAGAAGATCGAGAAGCTCCGGCAGCATGATAGCGATCTGAACAGGCTTATCCACAGCGTGATCGACGCGTTTTGAGAGACTTAGGCGTGGTTTCCACAGCCAGGGTCGATTTGGGGCTGAGGAAGCTTGTGGAGCAGTTGGGGCGCCGGAATCTTCCGCAACTTCCCTCAACAAAATCCGCAGCCGTGTGTGGCGGGAAGCACTTTGGTTTTGTATAATTTAGAGAGAATTCAACATATCCACAACTCCTACGATTCCGGTACAGTAATTGTTCTCTTCATTCTCTACTAAGAAACCGGAAGAGCAGAGCAAAGGCGGCAACAATGGAATTCACAATCAATCGAGCGGACCTAGTGCGCGAACTGGCGCTCTCGCAAGGCGTTGTCGAGAAGAAGTCCACGATTCCGATTTTGTCGAACGTGCTCATCGAGGCCGAGGAGGACCGCATCGTCCTCACCGCCACCGATCTGGAGCTTGGCATTCGCACGGCCTGTCCGGCGAAGGTGAAGAAGGCGGGGTCGGGTACTATCCCGGCCAAGAAGCTGATGGACTACGTCCGCCTGCTCCCGGAAGGCGAGATCGTCGTCAAGTTCGGCGATAACCAGTGGGCGTCGTTGACCTGCGGCAAGTCGAAAACGCGCATCGCCGGCATGAGCCGCGAGAGTTTTCCCGAGTTGCCGGAGATGCCCGCGCCGATCGCGCAGCTTCCCGTCAAGGTTCTCGCCGGCATGATCCAGCGAACGATCTTCTCCATCTCCGCGGAAGAATCGCGCTTCACGCTGAACGGCGCGCTGCTGCTGGTCCGGCCCGAGGGTCTGGTGATGGTTTCGACCGACAGCCACCGCTTGGCGGCCGTCGAGGCGCCGCTGGAGCTGCAACTGCAAAATAACGAACCCTTCCGCGCGCTGCTTCCGCGCAAGGCGATGAACGAGCTGATGAAGGTCGCCGCCGAATCGGCCGAAGGGACGATGATGTCGTTTGCTGGCGACGAGAACCATCTGTTCTTCCAGATCGGCGACCGGTTGCTGATTGGCCGCAAGCTGACCGGCAACTTCCCCGACTACGAACGCGTCCTGCCGAAAGAACACGCCAACGTCATCGTGCTAGCCAAGGACGTCCTGCGCGGCTCGCTCGAACGCGTCATGCAGTTCTCCGACGAACGTTCCCGCGCCATTAAGTTCCGCGCGGCCGATGGCGAGGTGACCTTGCACTCGTCGCTGTCGGAGACCGGCGAATCGGAAGAGACGATTACGGTCGACTACAACGGCGCCAAGGTCGATATCGGCTTCAATGCCCAGTACATTCTCGATTTTCTCCGGGCCATCGATGAGCCGTCCGTGACTTTCCACTTCAAAGATTCCGGCGCGGCCGGCGAACTTCGCCCCGCCGGCGACACCAATCTCAAATACCGGTATGTCGTCATGCCGATGCGGATCTGAAGCGTTACCTAGGAACAAACCACATTGAGCACCTCCAGCAGCAACCCGAACGAATACGGCGCAAGTAGCATCAAAGTTCTCGAGGGTTTAGAAGCAGTCCGTCTGCGCCCCGCCATGTACATCGGCTCGACCGGCGACATGGGCTTGCATCACCTCGTCTACGAAGTCGTCGATAATTCGGTCGACGAATGCATGGCCGGCCATGCGTCGAAGGTCGTTGTCGTCATCCGGTCCGATAATTCCGTGATGGTCGAAGACGACGGCCGCGGTATTCCCGTCGACATCCACGAGGAAGAGGGCGTCTCGGCGGCGCAGGTGGTGCTGACGAAGCTGCACGCCGGCGGCAAGTTCGACTCGAACAGCTACAAGGTTTCGGGTGGTCTCCACGGCGTAGGGGTAAGCTGCGTCAACGCGCTCAGCGAGGCGTTTGAAATCGAAATCTGGCGGCAGGGCTATACCTGGACGCAAGAGTATTCTCGCGGTATTCCGCTCGCGCCGCTGAAGCAAGGCGGCAAGGCGGGCAAGAAGACCGGCACGCGCGTTACGTTCCGTCCCGATCCGACGATCATGGACGCGACGGTTTTCAACTTCGACACGCTGGCTTCGCGCCTGCGGCAGTTGGCGTTCTTGAACAAGGGCCTGACGATCACGCTCACCGACGAGCGCACCGATCCCGTGCACTCGCAGGAGTTCCACTACGAAGGCGGCATCGCCGAGTTCATCAAGCACCTCAACAAGAGCAAGAACGTCCTGCATGACAAGCCGATCTACTTCGAAGGCGAGCGCGAATTGCCAAACGGCGGTTTGCTGACGATCGAAGTCGCGCTGCAGTACAACGATTCCTACTCCGACATCATTTTCACGTTCGCCAACAACATTCACACCGTCGACGGCGGCACGCACCTGACCGGATTCCGCACCGCGCTGACCCGCACGATCAACGTGTATGGCCAGAACGCCGGCATGTTCAAGGACGTCAAGGAAAACCTCTCCGGCGACGACGTGCGCGAAGGTCTTACCGCGGTGATCAGCGTGAAGATTCCGCAGCCGCAGTTTGAAGGCCAGACCAAAGGCAAGTTGAACAGCGATGTGTCCGGCGACGTCGCCAAGCTGATCAACGAAAAACTCGGCGAGTACTTCGACCGCAACACGACCACGATGAAGAAGATCGTCGGCAAGGCGATCGACGCGGCCCGCGCCCGCGAAGCCGCCCGCAAGGCCCGCGATCTGACCCGCCGAAAAGGCGCGCTCGATTCCGGCGGTCTGCCCGGCAAGCTGGCCGATTGCCAGGAGAAGGATCCTTCGCGCTGCGAGTTGTATTTGGTCGAGGGTGAAAGCGCCGGCGGCACCGCTAAGAGCGGCCGCGAGCGGAAGTACCAGGCGATTCTGCCGCTCAAAGGCAAGATCCTCAACGTCGAAAAAGCCCGCTACGACAAGATGCTGGGCCACGACGAAATTCGGGCGATGATCACCGCGATCGGCGCCGGCATCGGCAAGGACGACTTCGATCCGGCCAAGCTGCGCTATCACAAGATCATCATCATGACGGACGCAGACGTTGACGGCTCCCACATCCGGACGCTGCTGTTGACGTTCTTCTTCCGCCACATGCAGGAGCTGATCACGCGCGGCCACGTGTTCGTGGCGCAGCCGCCGCTCTATCGCATTAAGAAGGGCAAGGACGAGAAATACATCAAGGACCAACGCGAGTTCACGCGGGAGATCCTGCAGCGCGCGACCAAAGGCGTCAAGCTTGAGTTCGGCCCGGAAAATGATCGGCAGTCGATCGAAGGCGCCGAGTGCCGCAATTTCCTGTTCTCGCTCGACGACTTCAACAACTACTACGAAGGGTTGAGCAAGCGGCTGCGCGAAGCGCGCGTGGCCGACGTGATGACGCGGCCCGAACTGGTGCTCGATTCGAAGGCCGATTTCCAACAGAAGGCCAATGTTGAGGCGCTGGTGGAGCTATTGAAGCCGTTGAACGTCGACGCGACGTTGGTGGCCGACGAACTGCACGATGCGTGGAGCGTCTCGTACAAGGACCCGACGGGCATGGAGCGGTCGCTTGGATTCGAGCTTGCCGGCCAGGGCGATTACCGCCGTCTGCGGTTGCTCGCCAAGCAAATCGCGAAGTACAACCAGCCGCCCTTCGTCGTCGCGCGCGACGAACGCAAGGATACGAAGGCGTCCTGGAACGAGTTGCTGGCTTACGTCAAGGACGAAGGCATGCGCGACGCGAACGTGCAGCGTTACAAGGGGCTAGGCGAGATGAACGCCGAGCAGCTTTGGGAGACGACGATGAATCCGGAGAAGCGGTCGCTCTTGCGTGTGGACTTGCAGGATATTACCGAGGCGGATCAGATTTTCTCGACGCTGATGGGCGAGGATGTGGAGAACCGGCGGAAGTTTATTGAGACGAATGCGTTGGATGTGCGGAATTTGGATATCTAGATTCCTACCTTGGTGAAACTGCGCAGGCAGCAAGCGAGGCATACCTCTTCCAAGTCAGCCGCAGCGACCCAAACGACAATTATGCGATGAGTTCGAGAACCTTCTGCCATGCGAGGCGGTGTTTTGTATCCGAGTACTGGTCGAGTTGCTGCCCAATGTTTATAAACAGCTCTCTTCGAGCGGGTTCACCCGCCAAAGCAAGTACCGACTCTATTAAATCGCTGAACAAGATAACATGTATATTCTGGCCCGCTGCGAACTCCGAATTGATTTTCTCATGTTTCCAGCCGCTCCAATAACTTCTGATAGCTGGCCGCGTTTTGTACGACCAATTCGGCTTTGCCGTTTACGGTGAGCACCACGGGCCTACGCGACTTCTTCATTCGTGTCATGAAGGCGCTGGTATTGCGCTGAGACCCAGCCGTCGTTGTTCCTTGCGTGGTGGCGCCAAGAGTCCGTAACGCTGGGCAGTGGGCGTGGTAGCCGCATTCAAGGGGCTGGACGGTACCAGAAAGGTGCTAGCGCGACCCGAACAAAAGGGTGCGCAATCGCAAGTCTTCGTTGCTGCGGGAATACAAGTCAATGCTGTCGAGGGGGCCTACCGAGTCCACAGCAGAGTCACATCGTGAAGCGGCCTCCGATCGACTGATAATAGGAGCGTGGCCACAACGATCCTCTATCGCCCAGTCGGGCAGCGCGAGTACGAGTTGATCGCCGACTCAGGTTTTCGCGCCTTCCCGCCGAGGCTTCCGGAGCAGCCGTTCTTCTATCCGGTCGCCAACGAAGAATACGCCACGCAAATCGCGCGAGACTGGAACGTGCGTGATGCGGCGTCCGGTTATCGCGGGTACGTACTGCGGTTTCAAGTTCCCTCCGATTTCCTGGAGCGATATCCGCTCCAGGTTGTAGGCACGAGCGTGCACACCGAATACTGGATCCCCGCCGAAGATCTGGCGGAGTTCAATTCCCGAATCGACGGCAAGATCGAAGTCGTCGCGCGTTTTGACCCGTCAATTCCCCACCGCGATTGAAAGACTCTGCGCGCCCGCGCCGCCGGCCAGACTGTATGTGAGCGGCACGGTATCGTTGGGCGCAATCGACGGAACCACAACATTGAACTGATAGAGTCCGACGAAGTTGGGCGCGAGGCCCGCGTAGCTAACTGTCGCCGCCGTTCCTCCGAACCGCAGTTCGAATGGAAAGGCGAGCGCGTTGAGTTGCTGCGCGAGTTGGCCGGGTGGCACGTTGGGTGTGACGTTGCCGAAGCCGACGCCGTAGAGCGTGATCGTTTCGCCGGGGCGGGCGCGGCGGGAAGGCACACCGGCGATGGCGCCGGGCGGCAGGACGTAAGTCGTATTATCGGGGAACAGCGCGACTGCGTACTGGGTGGCTCCGGCCTTGAAACTGGCGGGGGCGAGGAGCCCCGGTCTGAGCGTGTCGACCGTGATTGAATAGGCCGGGCTGGCGCCGGTCGGAGTCGTGACGACGAGAGGGAGCGGGCCGGGTCCGATGTTGGCGGGCACTTGTGCGTTGATTTGGGTGGGGCTCACGAAGTTTACGAACGCCGGGCGGCCGCCGATTGAAACCGTCACGCCGCCGAGTTTTGTCGGCGCGAAGATGCCGTCGAAATCGCCGGTCGCCCAGCTTTGTGTTCCGACGGTGAAATTCGTGCCATAGATCTCGATCCAGGAACCGGGGGACACGGAGTTGTAGGCGCCGAATCCGCCGGCAGTGATGGCTGAAGCCACGGTGGGCGCGGCTGGCGGACGCAGCGTGAAATGAAGAGCGAATGAGAATCCGTTCGCCGTTGCGGTGGGGACGCCGCCGCTGTTGGCGAAGCTGTAGGGATTCACGAAGACCTGCTGCCAGTTGGTTTGGAGGCCGGCGGGAATCGGGCCGTTGAAACCGCTGTTCATGTAGGCTGGGCCTGGGAATACCGGGTTTGAGAGCATCGCGCAACAAAAGGAGCCGAAGTTGGAGATGCCGCTGGGAGGCCGGCCGTTGACGCGCCATTGGTTGACGGCGGCGTCGAAGGAGACGGGGATTCGAGTGGTGTAGTCGAGGGTGATGTTCCAGTTGGCGTTGAGGTTGCCGGCCAGCGGGCCGCCGTCG
>Ga0169931_10006060_pt1 | contig 18316 bp, 19 predicted proteins | sample Kivu_15m_20L_FD_129675 | JGI IMG/M metagenome (GOLD analysis project Ga0169931, IMG submission 129675) | Freshwater microbial communities from Lake Kivu, Western Province, Rwanda to study Microbial Dark Matter (Phase II) - Kivu_15m_20L... | ecosystem: Environmental > Aquatic > Freshwater > Lake... | reverse complement strand
GTTTAGTTATTTATAAACAATAAATATAAATTTTAGCAACTATCATGTTTTAAAATATCACCCTATTAAAAGGAGGTTTTCAATCAAGGAAATGTAAAATTTATTTAAACAAAATTACATCTATTTGTAAATTAAATTTATTAATAAAGATTTTCTCGTTATAGAGGCTGTTATAATTTTTCATTTATTAAAAAATTTAAATATTTCAGAAGCATTAAATAATTTTTAAAAAATAAATATTTAAATATTACGTGTTAATTCATAGAACATAATTAAAATAACTCATTTATTAAATAGCAATTAAAAAATATATTTTATTATAAAATGCAAAGTCAAAAGATTGATGAAAGTCAAGGAGCTGAAGAAAATTTTAAATTCTGGAAATTATCCTCGAGAGAATTATTGAAACATTTTTGCCAGACAGAAAATGGATATGACAATAGAACATTGGAGGAGTTAGGCAAAAAATACGAACCAAATATATTAGAAGAAGAAGAGAAAGAGTCTGTTCTGGAAAAAATTCTGGAACAATTCGGGGATCCTCTTGTAAAAATTTTACTCGGCGCCGCAGCTGTATCATTTATATTAGCTTTGACCGGCGATCATGAAGAAGGTATCGCTGCTTTTATCGAACCACTTGTCATTTTGTTGATTTTAATAGCCAACGCAACTATAGGAGTATGGCAAGATATCAACGCAGATAAAGCTATTGAAGCCCTCAAGAAAATGCAAGCTAGCAGATGTACTGTAAGAAGAGGAGGAAAAAATATTGAAATTGATGCAAAAGATTTATTCCCAGGAGATCTTGTAGTAGTTAATGAAGGTGAAAAAGTACCTGCTGATGTCAGATTAATCGAAATTTTAACTTCTAATTTCGAAACAAATGAGTCTAATTTAACAGGAGAATCTCAATCAGTTTATAAAACAAACGATGGCATTTTAGAAGATAAAAGACCAGTTGTTAAAGACATGAGAAACATGATTTTCTCTTCTACTGGTATTACAACAGGATCTGCTATCGGAATCGTTATCAATACTGGGATGAAAACTGAAATTGGATTGATTCAGAAATTGATGAAAGACGCTAAAGAAGATGAAGAAAAAAGTCCTCTTGCACAGAAATTGGACGAATTCGGAAACCATTTAACCTATATCATAGGTGCGATATGTGTAATTGTGTGGTTAATCAATTACAAAAATTTCTTTGATGAAAGTCATGGTACTATGTTTAATGGGATGATCTACTATTTCAAAATTTCAGTAGCACTGGCAGTTGCTGCCATTCCTGAAGGACTTCCTGCTGTTATTACTACTTGCTTTGCCTTGGGAAGTAGAAGAATGAGCGCTAACAATGCGATTGTTAGAAAATTAGACGCAATTGAAACTCTGGGATGTACTTCTGTCATTTGTTCAGACAAAACTGGAACTCTCACAACTAACAACATGTCTGTCACAAAATTTATGGTCTTGGATCATCAAACTCAAAGAATCGATGTAATTAGAGAAGTAACAGGAACCTCCTTTAAACCAGAAGGAAAAGTACTCGAATTCGATTCTCAATTTTATCAAAATTCCCATAACTTAAAATTAGCTACTTTATGCGCAGCTCTTTGCAATACATCAGAAATTAGAAAAGAAAATGGAGTTTATTCCATCAAAGGTTCTCCTACTGAGGGAGCACTCAGAGTTTTCTCTGAAAAAATGAGAATTTATCATACTGGATATTCCTCCGAAAGCGATGATCCTATGGGATATATAAAATTTTTGTCAAATGAATACAAAATACTTTATAACTTGGAATTCGACAGAAATAGAAAAGCTATGTCTGTATTAGCTTTACATATCCAAACTAATAAACCTGTTTTGTTCACAAAAGGAGCTCCAGAAATTCTACTCAATCAATGCGTGAGCTATTATAAAAGAAATGGCCAATTACAAGATATGGACAGATTTGATGTCCAGCACATAAACCAAAAAATTAAAGAAGAATTTATGTCCAAATCATTGAGATCGATTGCATTGTGTATTAAAGAGAATTTGAAAGAACTTGATGAGATAGATTTCTTAGACAGAAATGTACTAAAAACATATTTCAAAGATAGACAAAAAATTAGAGATTTAGAAAAAGATTTGACCTATCTTGGAGTCGTAGGAATGATAGACCCCCCTAGACCTGAAGTAAAAAATGCTATTTCAACATGTTATGATGCCGGAATTAGAGTTATTATGATTACCGGTGACAATAAAGATACTGCTGAAGCAATAGGTACAGATATTGGAATTTTAAGCACCAAAAATGATCTTAAAACCTCTTCTTTCACAACTTCCCAATTCTTTTCTATGAGTGAAGATGAACAATTAAAGGTTTTAAAATCTAATAGTAACATTATTTTCTCTCGAAGTGAGCCAAAACACAAAATGCAATTGGTTAAAAAGTTAAAAGAATTAGATCACATTGTTGCTATGACTGGAGATGGTGTTAATGATGCTCCTGCCTTAGCTGAATCTCATATCGGAGTAGCCATGGGTATTGCTGGAACAGATGTTGCAAAAGAAGCTTCTCACATTATATTAGCAGATGACAATTTTGCAACTATAGTTAAAGCAGTTGAGGAGGGAAGATCTATTTATATGAACATGAAAGCATTTATTAGATATCTTATTTCTTCAAATATAGGAGAAGTTGTTGCAATTTTCATCACATCAGCATGCGGAATACCCGAAGCGTTCACTTCAATCCAATTACTATGGGTAAAAACTATCTTTTAATATTTTTATCTGTTAGGTCAATTTAGTAACCGACGGACCACCAGCAACTGCTTTAGGTTTTAACCCACCAGAAAAACACATTATGAAAAAACCACCAAGAGCAAAGTAAATTTATTTAATGAATTATTTAGGGATGATGCTTTAATAAACGCATGGATTATTTTCAGATACTTTGTCATCGGAACATATGTTGGATGTGCCACAATCGGTATATTCATTTATTGGTACCTTTACTTCCAACATGCAGATGGACATACCTTAATTACTTGGAACCAATTAACTCACTGGACCGGATGTGAGAAATGGACAGACTTTGCAGTAGATTCATTCTCTGGTATAGATTTAAAAAATCCTTGTGATTACTTCACAGTCGGAAAGACAAAGGCAGTCACTCTTAGCCTTACTGTTTTGGTAATAATCGAAATGTTCAATGCTATGAATGCTGTGTCTGATGAAGCTTCTCTTTTGCATATGCCTCCTTACAAGAATAAATGGCTAATTGTAGCAATCTTCTTCTCAGTCTCTCTCCACTGTGCTATTCTTTACATTCCCTTCTTCAATAAAATCTTCGGAATCATGCCTTTGGATGCCCAAGAATGGGGGCTTGTTTTGATATTTTCTATTCCAGTTGTATTTATCGATGAGCTAATTAAATTCTATGCTAGATTATCCTCTCCTTCAAAAAGAAAAATTAAAGTTGAATAATATTTCCAATATTGGATTGATTTTAAAAATATATTAAATACTTTTTAGATAAATTGATTTAGTTAAAATTAAAAATTTTTTATCTATGTCATTTTAAAGAATATTTAAATTTTAATAAAATTTTTACACATCATGTTAATTTAATATAATTTATTATCCATTATTAATAAAGAAAATATTTTAAAAGATATAGATTTAATGATATCTTAGAATTTAATTAAAATAAATCATCTGATATATTGTCCAAAACCTTTTGACAGCATTCTAAAATTTCATGAGACCCTAGTGCACTTTCAAACATAGACAATATAAACCTTCTCAAAGGCTGCCGATATTTGTAAGTGCTTAAAATAGCATATATTCTTATCACAAGATGTGGGTCACAAAATAATTTCGGGTCATTTTTAAACAAATCATTAAGCTTTTCATAAGATTGTTTGTAGGAAATTGTATTCAGTAAATTAGCGATATTGTTATATATCTCGTTCGATTTCTAAGAGTATTTTAATATTTTATATAATTTAATACATCGTTTAGAAGAATATATTTGTTGATTTTATCCATCGCATCAAAATATTTTTTGTTTTCGTATTTGGCTCCACTATCTAAATGAAGATTTTTCATTTCTTTCGGGAAACATATGTCAGAATTGAAGAAGAATTCCCATCCAAGTCCTTGTATATAGTTCCTCAATTCGCGATTTTGGGAGATGTAGCAAAAAACATAGGTTATCGTTCCTTTCATTGCGTAATCTTCACAATTTAGGAAGAAGGAATTTATATTGTCGAGTATCTTGTACTGGTCGTTTAGGGTTTTTCCATAAGTGTTCTTACTGCCTAAAAATTATTTCTTTATTAACATACAAATTTTTGCAAGTATCCACAATACAGCCTTTTTAATTTTCAGTGAAACATTATCTTTATCAAGATATGACAACAAAAATGGAACTGCGTTGATTTCTACCAAAGTGTTGGTACCTTCTTCTGTATTTGCAAGTTCGGTTAGGAGATTAATCGGAGTTTTAAGAGACTGTTTCCTAAAATATGTATTATTGGAAGAAAATTACTTTGATGGGTTGATCCTCAAATAAAAGTATATCGAATACAAAACATATTCGTTGTTACTTTTGGAATTTGTATCTTTTGTAAAGTTTATTACCACTCCTTCCTTCTCTAATCTAAAATATTGTTCTGTTTTGTTATTGTTCTTATACTATAATTTGGAATTAATATTTTATATTACAAATGCTGTCATCGTCTTAAAATCAGAGATGTCAAACGTCAAAAAGTTGGCATGGTAAATCATCCTGCAATAATTATCTATTATCTGATCACCCAGCATGCAAATAAATTTAATAGAATGTCGTTCTACATTTATCTTGATTTCTTCACTTACTTTCGAGTATATTATTAGTTTATGTGAGTCGTGAAATTCCAGATAGGTGTTTAACACTAAAGTTTCTAAATTTGAATGTCCACTTTCATCCATAATCGCGAGGTTTATATTAAAGGGTAGCTGTTTGATCCAGAAAAGCTCAGTGAAATTTTCGTATTGATTTTCTATTTTGGGCAAATTGATGCTTATGTAAAAATTTTCATTTGTCTGATCATCTGTATTGAAAATTTGTTGCATATTTTCTTCCAGCTCTGCAGAATATTTTTCAACGACTTTTTGAATGTCTAAAGCTTTTACTTCTTCTTCAACAAATTCATACAGACTGTAGTATGTGTCCTTATTTCTCATCATCAAATAGAGTATGTCTTTTTGAATAGAAGAGATTTTTTTGATAAACGGCTTTTCATTCAAGAAGTCTTCAATGTACTTCCCTTCAGTTAATAATGTTGATAAAATATTCACGACTATCTTAGAAACTTCGCCATCATGATCTATTGTGAATTTAAAATTCTTAAAACTCCACAAGACCTCTTTTCCAAATTTGAAAAGACATCTAATATGCTCGAAAACATATCTCTTGATTCTTTTAGATCCTGACTCTAAAATATCTTGGATTAAGTCAACTGCATTCTTTGTATTGAAATTTAAATTGTCAATTAAATTCGTGAAGATGTAGTCGAATTTCCCAGAATGAATCAATCCTTTCCTCATCAAAGTATAAAAATTTTTCTTATCTAAATAATCTTCTCCTAAATTGGATTGCGATAACATTCCCAAGAAAACAAAAATTTGTCTGGACATTGATTTAGAAATTCGTTTTAAAGAAAATGGGGATGTATCCTTTTTCGATTCGGACCCTTTGATATTAGATTTGGAGTTAGCAACTAAAACGAATAGAATTATTAATTATGTTAAATTTACAAAGTAATTCTAAACAGCTGTAGACGTCCTCGTACCATGTCTTATTTTGAGAAAAAAAATTTTCCTCGGGTGATGTGTCTAATATTCGTATTCCTTCAACCGAGTTTGATAAAATTTTAAAAAACTTAGCCCCAACTGAGGCATATATAAAATTTTCCGAATTCCATGCTAATGATACAAATAAATTTTTCGAAGGCATAAAAACATAAAGCAACTTTTTAAAGAATCTTTGTTTATATAATTCAGGTACTATATTTTAATTCATTATGACTTACTTAATTCTTTCCGGTACTCGATTATGTCTAGAATTTCATCTATTCTCTTCCAATCCCATTCATTATAATCTTTTGACTCCATTATTTTAGAATTTCTTAAAAGAGTTAGGAAGGAATTATCATCGACTAAATACAATTCTTTTTTGCTGACATCGATAGAGTATTGATTATTGTATTTTTTGACGTTCTGTAAATTTAACACTGAGTTCATAGCTAAGATGACTATGTCCGATAGATCCTTTATGTCAGTGTGTGTGATCTCCTTGCAATTGAAATGAAAAAATGTTTGTTCAAGTAAATTTGTTATTTTGATCTTAGTAAAGGCGATTTCCTCATCTGTCTTGTTTTTGTTAAAATTAGAGTAAGTAGTTAATGGAAACGAGGACTGAACTTTTTGATTTAAAAAGGGTAATTGTAAGTCGGAATTTGATAATTTAGAATATAAAATTACATACTTTAGAATTATTTTTTCGGTATATTCTGTAAGTGGATTGTTTTCTTTTTCCATAAATTTAACAAGGGACACATACAATTTGTTGTTGTGAAGTCCCTGAAGAACGTAGGCCATGAAAATTTTGTTTACGTAATATTCATCCCCTGATGACAAAACCGTGAAATTATCACATGTGTGAAAATCAGCTTCAATAATCTCTCTAATCATATCTAAAACATTTTTCTTCATTATTATATTGGTGTCTGTGTTGAGGGATTCGATAATCGAGCCCATCGCCATGTAATTTCCCATCAACAAGGAATAACCGGGCCACGTTCTTATCAATTTTTCGATAATCCTTCTTGACAATGCAAGTTGTACTTCCAGTTTGTTACGTTCTTCTATCATGTGATTTTCCTTATCACTTTTCTGGTTAATGGAAAAATCACTTTTGGTGAAAATCGCAAAAATTTTGTAAAAATCTGAGAAATTAGAAAAGTATTTTCTTCCTGAGGAATTGTTCATTATGTACAGAAGCGTGTAAAAAATGTTATCAGAAAATTCAATGCAATTTTCGTCAAGCAGAGAGTTTATCAAAATTTTAAAAACTCCGATCATGTTTGCTTGTTCAGGTTTCTTCACAGCTAGGTTCCTTAAAAATTCAATAGCTCCTTTTTTAAAATATTCGTCCTGTCCTCGAGCTATGGCAATAATGCCTTGAGAAAAAATTAGAGGAAAACTATTTTCAGCTAATTTAAGCCATGTGTTTATGAATTTAAAGCACTAAAATTAAAATAAAATAGTTAGGAATTTAGATTGTTAAATCTATAATGATACCTCTAATCTTTCTTCGAATGTTCCATATTTATGTTCTTCGAATTGCTTTGAAATAATCAAAGGAAACAATTTCCTCTTTAAAATACTTCCTACATTTGGATATAATTCTATGTTATATCTTAACAATTTCATAGTTAAAATTCTTATCGCTTTTTCCTCTACTAATAAAAATCTTCTGAAAATTTGAAGGTGAGAGATGTTAAAAATACTCTCAGCTATAGGTTGAGAAAGGGAGGTTCTGATTTTACGTAATTGCTAGTGTAGAAACTAATTATTATTTAATATACTTTGACTAATTTTCTTATTTCTTCCAAGTTTTGTGGATCGATCCAAGAATTTTTGTACTCCTTTTCAATTATTTCTAAAATAGAATTTATTTTCACTTGAATTTCTTTAAATAATCCATCATTTTTGTTCAGGTCATTTTCCATTAAATATATGTTAATTTATAATATTTTAAGAATAATTTTTATTTTTATAAATATTTTCAAAATATTTAATATTACAATTTGAATAAAACAGAATTTTAAAATTTTCCAGATTAATTTATTTTAACAGATTCATTTATTTAGCTGAAATTTTAATGCCATTTCCTATATCGTCTAATTTCATCAACTTTTTTATTTCATCTAAACCGTAACTACTTCCATCTTTAAAATTCTTTTTAAGTCGGTCTTCTTCAGTTCTTATGTAGGAGACTGGGTCATTAGCAATTTGACCATCAACTGTTAATAGCCCAGAGGGTTTTTCATTCTTGTATTTATCTGCAAAGCCAGTTATACTTCCGTAGAGTTTGGTTGAAATTTCAACAGCCTTTGTGTCTTTTTGAGCTAATTGGGTTTCTCCCTTGAAAAATGCTTGTTCTCTTGAATAAATATCTTTAATATCGGATTCTTGAAAGTTTTTGTATTGTGTTTTAATTTCCGTTCTTAATTTTTCAGAAGAAAGTGAATTTACAAATTTATTACTTATTTCATTTCTTTTTTCTGGATTAAAGAAGCTGTCATAGCTAACACTTCCTATTTGTGGATCAGATTGCTCAAAACGGAAATTTTTTGATTTCTTCACATCTTTAGATTTTGCTTTTTCCCTAAGGGTTTTATCCATAGCTGTTATGAATCCTTTATAATCTTGATTATCATTGTATATATCATACAATTTCATCAAATTATTTTTGTACATTTTAAATGAATTTAATAAAAAGCTATTAGCTTTCCCTATAGTTTCTGTAGATGGTTTATTATTTTCTGATTCAGATTTCAAAAAGCTTTGATTTGTATCAGCTTCCTTATCAATTGAATTATTTTCTGACTTTTTATCCTCCTTGATCAAGGCCTCTTTTTTCAAAAATTGTTCACAATTCATATTTAGTTCTTTATAAATACTACTTAACATCATGCATTCTTTCTAAAAGATACAATTAAATTTTACATAGAATATTTTACATAAGGATCTCTAGTTTGTAGATATATTTTAAATAGGGATAGTATAATAATAGTAATAATAAACCTCATTTTTTATTTAGAGCAATTAAATAAATAGTTTAAATATGACAGATGCAAATAACAATCCAGATTGTGTGATAGAATTAAATGAAGACAACGCTGAAGCCGGTTTAAAAGAAGAAGATCAATTACAGAAGAAATATTTTAATGGGGGGAAGCTTGTTCTTACTAGAATAAATGTAGAAAATATAAAGAAAAAACAGCACCCTATAAAAAGACCTATAGTAAAATATCTCAATTTTATTTTATTTATTCTTATATTTTATAAATTAGGGAAAATGGGAATTTCGATTTTTGATGATAACAATTATTGTCATATTTTGTGTTATAATTTTTGGATATATTTATTTATCTCTTAATGAAGAGAAATAAGTAGTTGAATATTTCAATTTACAAAACCAAATCATATTTTCTAAAAAAAAGGGAATAAAATAATTGAATATAATTATCCAAAGCTTATAACATAAGATATATAAAATTAAATTTTTTATTTAAACTTATTGTTATTTTTATATAGTAAATTAGTGCATCAATTTCTTCATTACATAGATCAATATTCCTCCGTCTTTAAAGTATTCGATTTCTGGTTCAGTATCGATTCTTGCCTTGACACTGAATTTCTTTCCAGCATCAGTTGTGACTTCAATTTGTTGTCCAATATTGAGGGTGCTTGGTAAGTGGATATTGAATTTTTCTTTTCCACTCAATCCTAAGGTTTCTGCTGTATCTCCTTTATTGTATTCTAGAGGTAATATTCCCATTCCAATTAAATTGGAACGATGAATTCTTTCGTAGCTTTCGGCAATAACAGCTTTGATACCTAATAAAAGGGGACCCCTAAGAGATTAAATATTTTATAATTACTTGGCAGCCCAGTCTCTGCTAGATCCTGATCCATATTCTTTTCCGGCAAGGATGATCAAAGGAGTATTTTCGTTTTTATAAGTTTGGGATACTGAATAAACATCTTCTACTTTTCCTGAAGGAATGTGAACTGTTTTAGGTCCAACTTCGGATATCAATTTGTTTACAATTCTGACATTTGCAAATGTTCCTCTTGCCATAACTTCAAAGTTTCCTCTTCTGGTTCCATACTGATTGAAATCTTTAGGTTCAACTCCATGTGAAACCAAATATTTAGCAGCGGATGAAGTTTTAGCGATGTTACCAGCAGGGGAAATGTGATCTGTTGTAATAGAATCTCCGAAACTTAAAAGAACTCTGGCATTTTCAATTGGTGCAATTTTTTCTGTTTTCTGATTAATAACATCAAAGAAGGGGGGCTTTTTGATGTAGGTAGATTTTTCATCCCAATTGAAAAGGGGAGCATCTTGAACTTCTAATGAATTCCATCTATCTGTTCCTTTTGAAATTTTGTCATAAATTTCTTTGAACATTTGAGGTTTTATATGTTCATTTACTAATTTTTGGGTTTCTTCTCTAGTTGGCCAGATATCTCTAAGATAAACATCTTCACCGTTTTTGCCTTTTCCAATAGGTTCCTTTTCGAAATCGATATTAACATTACCAGCCAAGGCATATGCAACTACTAAAGGTGGTGATGCAAGGTAGTTTGCTCTGACCAAGTTATGGACTCTTCCTTCGAAGTTTCTGTTTCCAGATAAAACACTAGCACCTACTAAATCATTTTTAGTTAAAGCTTCGGCAACTGAATCAGATAACTCACCTGAGTTACCGATACAAGTCATGCATCCATATCCAGCTATATCGAATCCTAATTGATGTAAATAGGGGATGAAGCCAGCTAATTCTAAATATCTAGTGACTACTCCAGATCCAGGACTTAAACTAGTTTTAATATAAGGATTGACATTAAGTCCCTTTTCGACGGCATTCTTTGCTAAAAGACCAGCAGCTAACATTACATCAGGATTGGATGTATTAGTGCAAGATGTGATAGAAGCAATAACAACAGATCCGTGGCTGAGATTATATTTGTTTCCACCATAAGTAATTTCAGCTGATTTTTTTGTTTCCTCCTGTTTAATTCCGTATCCCTTGAATCCAACTTTGTTGCTGAGAGCATTAGTGAAATCTGTTTTCATGTTAGATAAAGGAACTCTGTCTTGGGGTCTCTTAGGTCCAGCAACCGAATTAACAACAGTACTTAAATCTAAATGTAAAACATCTCCGCTGAATTCAGGATCATTTCCTGATTTGTAATCTCTAAACATTGAATTTTCTTTTAAGTAAGCTTCGATTAATTTTATGTGATCAGTATTTCTTCCAGTTTGTTTAATATAATCCATAGTATTATTATCAACTGGGAAATAACCAATAGTAGCTCCATATTCGGGACACATGTTACTAACAGTAGCTCTATCAGATAGAGACAAGCTTTCAACACCGGGACCAAAGAACTCAACGAATTTTCCAACGACCCCTCTTTTTCTCAATAATTCTGTGATAGTTAAAACTAAATCGGTAGCATTAACATTAGGGTTTAATTTTCCTGTTAATTTAACTCCTACTACTTGAGGCAAGACCATTGAAATAGCTTGTCCGAGCATTGCAGCTTCTGCTTCAATACCTCCGACACCCCATCCAACAACTCCGAGGCCATTTATCATAGTAGTGTGAGAATCAGCACCTACAACTGAATCTGGGTAAAGTAGGTTATTATCGTTAAAAACTACTCTAGCCAAATATTCTAAGTTTACTTGATGGCAGATACCAGATCCAGGAGGAACTATAAGAAAGTTTTTGAATGCAGATTTAGCCCATTTTAAGAATTGGAATCTTTCCTTGTTTCTTTCAAATTCGATTTCCTCGTTTCTTCTCCATGCATCTTCGACTCTGGCATGGTCTACAATTACTGAATGGTCTATGACTAAGTCAGTGGGTATAATAGGATTGATTTTTTGAGGATTTTGTCCTAATTCCTTCATTTTGTCTCTCATTGCTGCCAAGTCAACTGCGGCAGGTACACCTCTGAAATTTTTATTAAATATTTACGTAAAATCTTGTAGTAAAACTCTTGCTGGTTTAAAAGGTATTTCTACGTCTTGCCTTTGAGTTTCTTTCCAATTTAAAATCTTTTCTACGTCAGCCTGTTTGACAGAAAAGTTATCGCAGTTTCTTAATGCGCTTTCAAGAAGAACTCTAATTGAATACGGTAATTTATCTAATGATAAAAATTTTTATTTACCTATGTTTCCAAGAGTGTTGATATTATAGTATCTGAATGAGTTTGATCCGAGTTTAATTTCTTTGAGTGATTTAGAATTGAGTGGGTTTGTCGAAAATGACTTTTTAGAAAGATATCTATACATTTTTCAAATAATAATTTTAAATAAAAATATTTATAATTTAAAATACGGGAAATATTATGTTATATTGTGAATTAAATATCTAAATTACTCATTTCAATAAGAATACAAAATACATAGAAAGTTTATGATTTTAAGAGAAAAAATTTTATAAAAAAATAAAAAACGGTTCACTAATTAAATATTTTACTAGGCTCCGTGATTAGGATTTACCTGAATAGCTTCTTCTGAAATTTTATTTGTTATATATATTTTTAAATTTCCATCAATATGATCATTTTGAATTGGTGCTGGTAATTGTAAATCATTTTCAGTTTCAGTATCTGGATTAGGAGATGCTGCTTTTATCACGTCTTCATTTTTAGCCTCTAAAACTCTTTGAATCAATTTTCCAAATCTGTATTGCACCCTGTAGGTATTTCCATTTATAAAATAAATTCCAGTTCCGTGTTGTTTGTTATCTAGCCATTCCCCTTTATAATATTTATCATCGTTAAAGAAATATGTTCCAAATCCTTCTTTTTTTTCCCTTCGATATTCACCTACATACTTTTTACCTTCTGGCCAGATATAAACACCATTTCCATGCATTTTATTATTCTCCCAATCCCCTTCATAACTTCTTCCATCGCTCCACCTAAAAAAGCCTTTTCCAGAGATCGATGAATTGACGAATTCGCCATCGTAACTGGACCCATCTTTCCAAAAAAATTTTCCACGTCCATTTTTAATTCCATTTTTAAACTCTCCCTGATAGTAATCTCCGTCAACAAAGATTTCCTCTCCATATCCATCTTGAAGATCATCTTTCCAGGTACCTACGTATCTGACATGGGGAGTAATTATCACACCCCTTCCATTAGCCATTCCATCTTCCCATTCACCTATGGAAAACTTTTATATTATTTCTTACCTTCATAATAATTTCCTTTATCATCTATGAATCTTCCCCTGCCATTCAATTTTTCATTGTTCCAGAATCCTTCATATTTATGCCCATTAGAATTGATAAAAATTCCGTACCCTTTTCTCAGGTTTTTTGAAGACCATCCTCCCTTATAAACACTTCCGTCATTGAACTGAATAGGGTCTCTTTGAAATGTGTGTTTATACAGTTGCATTTCTTTGTCCGTAGGTCTAAAAGTAGGAATGGTATCTTCTAAGGATTTAACCTTTTCAGAAATTTTAGAATTCATTTCATTTTCTGTTATTTCTGTGCCTACACTAGCTAAATTTTCTTGAAATTCTTGCAAGTTCTTTTCTAAAATATTTTGCATGTATTTTTCTTTACTCAAATACTGACGTGTTTTCGATTGTATTTTTATGATTTTTTCATTATCTTGAGTAGGAGTCTCCTCTGATGTTGCATGGTCACCTGCCTTACTATATCTGTTGACCTTCTTATGCAGATCCACTTGAAAAGTTTTATCTCCTTCTTGATCTTGACAACAAATTTTGGAAAGATTAATTCCCATTTTACGTAATTTAAAATGTTTTAAAATAATTTATATAACAATATAGTTTTATTTTATTTTGAAAACTGAATATTTATAAGAGTAATAAATATATATAAGATTTAGTTTTACTTTACATAATAGGACCTGTCTGGGTAAATACATAGATAATTGAACATATAAAAAATTATATTTTCCTATATGATGGAGAAAGCTTTCTATTCTGTAGGATGTCATTGTGATTTTTCACACACTGTATACCTTGATTTACAGCTTTCAGTGATTGAAAAACTGCGAAGTTTCTAATTTCATCATCAGTTTCTTGATCGTTGTCAAACTTCTATTTAAGTTAATATTTAAATTAAAATATAATACTTGTAAAGTCAGGTGACCTCTCCATTCAGTGCTAATTCCGATGTCTTCATCCTTATAAATTGGAAACAGAAGCATTTCATCTTTCTCATTAAATAAGGGAACTACTGAATGATACATTTTCTTCACAGATGATATTTTTTGTTTTTTTAGGATTGAAAAATCCAGGTGTTTAGTATTTTCAAGCTCGCTTACTAGGATTATAAATTAACTTAATACAATCTTACTTTTCCTTTTTCTGAATAAAATAAATTTATGTGTGTCTGTGTTATACCTATGTATTTTCATATCTGCAATCATTTTTCTTTTATATGCTTCGTCATCAATTTTCGATCGAGGTAAAAGTGGATGAGTTATAATTTTATTTTTAATATTCGTGTAGAATTCATCAGATTGGCTAATTCCATCCGAGTAATTTTCATCATCTTCTTCATAAACTTCATTTAGACTAGTTGGAGAAATTGATACGAATACAGGTGTAGAATTTACACTATCGAGAGAATTATTACTTTCGGAATTAGTTTTTGAATTATTTAAATTATTAGAGAAATTTTTATTTTTAATTAAATTTAGGGAGTTTTTTCTCAATTTATCGAAATTTATGAAATAGTCGCTAATTTTATCAATAGATTTGAAAAATTGTAGTTGTCTATTTTCCTCGAATTTAATTTGTTTTCTAATAGCACAGCTATCCAATAAAGAAATTCTGTTAGATTTATTCTCCTCTGTAGCTCCGCTTATGAATGAATTATCTTGTGTAGTGAGATTAAATTCCTTCTTTTTGTAATTGCTGCTGATCTCATCATTTGTGTCTTCGTAATCGTTTGCATATTTTTTAGGTTGGGTTGTTTTCAACGATATTCTCTTTGGTTTTAAATACATAAGAGATGCGATACTAGTAGGAGAAATATTTTCTTCTTCTTCTTCTTCATCTGATTTATTAATAGATGATAGTGTTGGTGTCTCTTCTTCTTGGGTTCTAAACATTTAAAACTTTAAATTTAAATTTTAAATTTTAGTTAATAATATTCTGAATTAGATAATTAGGAAAACATTAAAGAAAAATTCTTAGTTATATCTATATTTGATATTTAAATATAGTTAAATTATTTGACTTGTTATTATATTATAGTTTTAAATTTCATTAATTAACTGATGATTGTATTTTATAATTTTATTACAAGTTTAAAAATTTATTTTTAATATAAATTGATATAATGTTCCCATGTAAATATAGACCTCTAATCATAATCACTAAATTATTATGATTATCATGGGAAAATTCTTCAAAAAATAATCACAAACATTTTAATTAAATTTAATTACACCTTAGAAATCTTTATATAAAAGATATAAGAGTACCAATTTATTTAAATTAGCTTTTGTATCGATTACAACTCAGATTGTGATTCCTTCAAAAATTAATCGAACAAATCAAACTTTAGAATTAATGAAAATCAAGCACAATATTCCTATAAACATTGACAAGGCGTAATATATTATTGACGTAACTAAAATTTCTCCTTGTAAAATTTTTTCTTCGTGAAGAAGAGTCAGATTTAAAATTTTATTATCTATAATTTGTTCCATCTAATAATAAAAAATTTTATTAAAATAATTTATAAAATATTTAACAATTAAATCAATGATGTTTCGAATGGAGAAAATAAGATTGCTAATAATTTTATCAATCATATTGACACTTTCATGTACTAAACAAGGGGGAGGTGGAGGAGGTAAAAAAGTAAAATTAAATTATTTACTTCGTAATGTTGAAGTAGAAACCCCCTTTTTCTGTTGAAATTTACCCAAGTGAACAAGATGAAGATAACAGTATATTCGCAGGGGATGACGTAAATTTAGATTTAAACATAGTTATATAGGACAAATTTAAGGAGTATGTGGAATAATGTGAATCCATATTATTCATTTACTAATAATCCATTCGTAAAGGATAAATTTAAATATTTTAGATGATGCCCCCCTACATGCCTATGTATGGATACTCCCAACCGGTGGTAAAATAATAACGATTAATAAATTTGTTATGTAGATGCCAGGAAATTATTTTATGTCCACAATGACACCACCTGATCCCATCAATTATAATTATCCTAAAATGGCGGGTATAAGAGGATCTCAATATAATAATTATCCTAAATTTAAGGAAACTAAAAATCGCAATCAATCCAACACTGAATCTGCAAACTTGGCAAAAGAATTAGAAAAGCAAATCAAAGAATTGCAAACTTTAACTAAGGAAGCGAAAGATTTTGCAAAAAAGAAAATGAATGATGAAAAGTCTACACAAAACGATGGCAAAATTAATAAATCTACTTTTTTAGAAATAAAAGGCCATGCTGAAACTAGACCGAAGAAATCAAATTTGGATAAATTGTCTTTAAATCGAATGCAAAAAGAAAAGTTTGATGATACTATTAAAAACGTCATGAAAAGACTAGATAATATTTAGTTTAAAATATATTCTATTCTTTATATTAGGTGAATAAATTTCGAATAAAAAAATTTTTTCATTTAAGTAAATATAAAATTTTATTTTGTCTCATTAAATAATTTAACTTAATTAAATAACTTAATATAAAATAATTTAAAATGGGGAATACTTGTGTTAATAATACATCTCTCAAAGGTAAAATTCAAGAAGTTGAAAATAAACTTATGAAAAACTTTTTATCAATACTCAAAAATAGAAATAATTGTAAAATTATAGATTTCGGTGAATTAAAATTTTATTCAGATGATTCTGATTTTGAATATGTTAAATCCATTATGGATAGCCACAAATCTTACGAAAAAGATGGTTACAATCGGTTACATCATTTGGACCCAAAAATATCAAGAGCGATCGCTTGCTTTGTATGTGCAGGAATAGGAGATGCTCTTGGAACTCACACTGAATTTTTAACAGTTGAATACAATAGAGAACCAAATATAATAGAAGGATTTATAGGAAAAAACTTAATAGAAGAAAGAAAAAGATGCAATATGGGAGAATTTTCAGATGATACAAGCATGGCGTTATGCTTGGCAGATTCTTTGCTTTTCAAAGGATTTCAATTTGATGGAGCTGATTTACAAATAAAATTCATCAATTGGAGGTTTTTTTCTTACAATAATTGCCTTAAACCTAGAAGACATTCATTTGGTTTAGGAGGAAACATTAGAAAAACTATGGAATACTTTATGAAAACGGCCAGTGCGATAAAAAACCTTGATGAAAATTTCGACAAGTTGCCACAATTTTCTAATGATCCAGATAATAATCTAAATGGTAATGGATCTATTATGAGGCTTGCCCCTGTTCCGATTGCATTTGCGTCTAATCCTGAAGCGATTGAATATGCAAAAGAATATGCCTTTAATCAAAGTAAGGTAACACACACAGGTTTAGAAGCAGCAGAATGTTGTAGGCTAATAACCCATTTAATTATTAAATTTATTAACAGAGAAGATACCAACAATCATAAAAATTTTTCAAATGGTATAGAATTTAATATTGATTATGCATTAATCGATTTTCACAGTGAGAATTATTCAGTTACTTGCTTGAAATTATCTCAGTGTGAGGACGAAGAAATTTTTGAAGAAAATTTAAAACAGAATATATATAATAAGCGTTATAATAAAAGTATCGCGGACAGAAATTGGAATTGGAAGGAAAAAGACTTTAAATATTCCCCCACGAGAGAAAAGCTAATGCCTGATTATATCGGAAGTTACTGCATGGATGCCTTGGCCATGGCTCTGCATATTAGTTATTATAGTAAAAATCCTAAAGATGCTATTATCAAAGCAGTTAATATGGGAGGAGATAGTGACAGTGTCGCTGCCGTTGTAGGGATGATTGTAGGTAGTTATTATGGATTGGATGAATCTATTTTAAATTTATATGATGGGATGAAAGAATTCGAAAATTACAAATTGTCATTTATGGCTTATAAGCTGTACACTTCAGAAAAAAATTTCCTTCAAAAGAATATTAATATAAAAGATAAATAAAAAGGCTTTTTGTTTGAAATTTTTATTTATCAAGATAATTTAATGTAATTTATTTTGTTCTCATCGAATAAGGAAATTAAATTTAGTTATGATATACAGTAGAATTTGAATTTATTTCTAAATAAAGAAATAAATTTTTAATCTATTATTTCATATCAATCAAACCACACAATGTTACGTCTGCATTCACAATAGCTAAATTAATTATAAATAAAATATAAATGCAGAAAGACAGCGAAATTTTAAAAAAAATTAAAGTAAACCTTCTAGATCCTGAAATATGTATACTAGACTGTAACAAAGGAGAAAAACTTATAACTGAAATGAATAATCATTTATG
>Ga0169931_10006058_pt1 | contig 18322 bp, 14 predicted proteins | sample Kivu_15m_20L_FD_129675 | JGI IMG/M metagenome (GOLD analysis project Ga0169931, IMG submission 129675) | Freshwater microbial communities from Lake Kivu, Western Province, Rwanda to study Microbial Dark Matter (Phase II) - Kivu_15m_20L... | ecosystem: Environmental > Aquatic > Freshwater > Lake... | reverse complement strand
GTGGGATTGGTGTGGGCCACCAATCCCGAAAACAAGGCGATGTACCGGCATAAAACCATGCCGCTGGAGCTGTTGTTGCCCCGCCTGCTCGATTTGGTGGATCTCGATCTGATCGATCTGCACAGCCTGCAGGTGGGTGCCGATGCGGAGGCCTTTGCCCCCTATCGCCGCCCGGGTCGTGTGGTTGATTGGAATGGATGCCTGAGCCATTTCGGCGACACCGCCCATGTGATCCAGCAACTGGATCTGGTGATTGCTGTGGACACCGCCGTGGCCCACTTGGCAGCCGCCCTCGACAAGCCCACCTGGTTGCTGCTGCCCCACAACGCCGATTTCCGTTGGCTGCGTGACCGCACGGATTCCCCGTGGTACAGCTCCATGCGTCTGTTTCGCCAGACCAGCCGGGGGGATTGGCAGGGCGTATGCCAGCAGGTGAATGCAGCCTTGGATGAGCTGTTTTTGCTCGACATTGCAGCCCTGGCGGCCGATAAGTTGGCCCGATGAATCACCCTTTGGCCGGGCTCGAGCTGGAGCCGTTGCTCGTGCGGATGGAGCTGCTGCCCGCGCTGTTGCAGCGGGATGAGGAGGAGGCGATCGCTGCCCTGGTTCCCCCCGATCAAGCCTGGTTGGAGCAGGCCCGTGCCCAGTGGCTGCAGGATCAAGATCTGGAGCAAGCGTTGCAGCAGCGCCACTGGCAACCCGCCGACCTCGACCACCACCTCTGGCGCCCCGAGGCCCTGCAGCGCTTTGCACGCCAACGCTACGGCCCCGGCCTTGAGGAGCGCTTTTTAGCCGAGAAGCAGGGGCGCGATCAGGTGGTGTATTCCCTGTTGCGGGTGCGTGAGCCAGGCCTGGCCCGTGAGTTGTGGATCCGCATCGAAGAGGGGGAAACCAGCTTCACCGAAGCCATCGCCCAATTCAGCCAGGGTCCAGAGGCCCTGCACAAGGGTGTGATCGGGCCGATGCCCATCGGTGCACTACAGCCCGCCGTGTTGGCTGATTGGCTGCGCCAGCTCAAGCCCGGTGACGTGCGCCCACCCCAGGCCCTGGGCGAGTGGCACGTGATGCTGCGGCTCGAGCAGCTCACGCCAGCCCGCTTTGACGATGCCATGCGCCAGGCCTTGCTGCAAGAATCGCTTCATGCGTTTCTTCAGGCCCGCGTGCAGCAGCGTCTGGCGGGTGACACCCCTGAACCCCTTCATTTCGAACCGAGCGAGCAGGTCAGCCCTTGAGCAATCCCACCTCCACGTTCCAGGGACTTCTGGCACGGATCCCTGCATTTCAGGCACTTGAGCCCGAGTCGCTGGCGTGGTTGGCCGCCAACACCGAACCCTTTCATTGCGATCTGGGTCAGGACCTGCTCCTGCCCGATCGCCTGCCCGAGTATTGCTTCTGTGTGGTGGAGGGCCGGGGTCGGTTGCTGCACCAGGACCCTGCGCTGCGCAGGCCCGTCACCCTGGCCTATTGCCAGCCCGGTGATCTGGTGGGGTGGTGCGGTCTGGTGCGCAGGGAACCCTGCGAGTGGTTCACCTCGGCGCAACCGCTCAAATTGGTCGGATTCAAGGCCGAGACCTTTGCCGAACTGCTGGCCAGCTCGGCTGCATTCCGGCACTGGGTTGACAACAACAACTCACCTGCCGAGCTGATCCAGGCCCTGCAACCCGGCCTGCGCCGGCGGCCCCAGGCTGAGCCCCACGAGCGTGAGGTGCTGCGGCGCCTGCTGCCGCACCTGCGTGTGGTGACCACCCGTGGCGGCCATCAACTCCCCGACGACGGCGCTGTGTGGTTGTGGAACAGCCAGCCCAGCGGCGAGCCTGTGCTCATCGGTGAAGCCGTTGATCCGCAGCGACTTGCTGCGCTGCCCGCCACTGAGTCGTTGCGGTTGCTGCGCATTGAGCATGAGGTCTGGATGGCAGAAATCAATCCGCCGCTTCAGGCAGCGCCTGAGGTCACTCCGGCCGTTAACGAGATCTGGTCCAATGATCGTTACGCCCAAATGGCCGTGCCCACGCCCCAGGGTGAGCGCGGTAGCTCGGCATCTCTAGCCCTGGCCGCGACCCAGCAGTCGACGGCGTCCAATGCTGCCGACAAGGTGCCCGTGGTCACCGGGGCTGGTCCGTTGGCCCAGACCATGGCCTGCCTCGAGATGTTGGCACGCGTTTACAACGTGCCGTTTCGCCGCGATGTGATCGAAAAAGCGGCGCGTGATGCGATTCAAAACCGCAAGACGAGTCTGGAGATCATCGGCAACCTGTCGACGTTGATGGGGTTCATCGGCAACCTCTTCGATGTGCCCACCGCTCAGTTAACCCGTCTCCCCTTTCCCTGCTTTGCGATTGTGCGTGGTCAGCCAGCGATGCTGCACGACATTCGCAATGGCAGGGTGCGTGCGGTGTTGCCCGAATACGGCCGCGTTACGTTGCCGCTCGATGATCTCACTGCGGGTGAACCGGGGGCGCGCATCCTCTCGTTGCGTCCTGGCCGTGATGCCCAGCAGCGCAAGCTTGGTTTTTCATGGTTCTTGCCGCAGATTCGTCTTTACCGCAAGAGCCTGATCGAGGTTCTGGTGGCGTCGCTGGTGCTGCAGCTGTTGAACCTGGCACAGCCGTTGCTCCTGCAGCAGATCTTTGACAAGGTCATCGGTCAGCAGAACCTTGACACCCTCTACACGCTTGGGCTCGTGCTGCTGACGGTCAGCCTGTTTCAGGGTGTGCTTGGCGCGGTTCGTACCTATCTGTTTGCCGACACCACAAACCGTATCGACATTGCCCTGGGTGGCGAAGTGATTCAGCACTTGCTGCGGCTGCCTTTGCGTTATTTCGATCGCCGTCCGGTGGGTGAACTGCAGACCCGCATCGGCGAGTTGGCCAACATTCGCAACTTCCTGACCGGTAATTTGTTGACTCTGGTTCTTGATGCTTTGTTCTCGGTCATTTATATCGCTGTGATGCTGTTTTACAGCGGTGTGCTTACGGCGGTCTCTCTTGGTGTCATTCCTCTCTACCTCGGCCTGACACTGGTTGCATCGCCCGCGATTCGTGGTCAACTCCGCAAGGCTGCCGAGAAAAACGCCGTGACCCAGAGCCTGCTCGTGGAGTCTCTCAATGGCGTTCAGACCATCAAAGCCCAGAATGCAGAAAATTCGGTGCGCTGGCGTTGGCAGAAGAGTTATGCCTCGTTCATGAGCGAAAGTTTCCGCAGTCTTCTGATTGGTGTATCCACTGGAACCGTTGGTCAGTTTCTCAATCAACTCACCGGTTTGCTGACCCTGTGGGTCGGCGCCTACCTGGTCATCAAAGGAGAGCTGACTATCGGACAGTTGATTGCTTTCCGCATCATCAGCGGTTATGTGATCGGTCCCTTGCTCAACCTTGCAACCAGCTGGCAGAGTTTTCAGGGGGTTGCGCTCTCGATGGAGCGCCTCAGCGACGTTATCGATGCAGCCCAGGAGGGCTCCAAGCAGGAATCGGAACTGTTGCCCCTACCCCCCATAGCTGGCGATGTGGCTTTCGAAAACGTGAACTTCGGCTTCAATGAGCACGCAGCTCTCGCGGTCAATGCTGTCAGCTTTGAGGTTAGCTCTGGCTCGTTTGTGGGTGTTGTTGGGCGTAGCGGCAGCGGCAAAAGCACCTTGATGAAACTTCTGCCGCGCCTCTATGAACCTAGCTCCGGGCGTATTCTAATCGATGGTTACGACACCGCTAAATTACAGCTGGGTTCTGTGAGGCGACAGATCGGAATCGTCCCCCAAGACAGTCTTCTTTTCGAAGGCTCGATCCGCGACAACATCACGCTCACAGCGCCCGACGCCACCACCGATGAAATTGTCATGGCGGCCCGTGTGGCCTGCGCCCATGATTTCATCATGGAGCTGCCCGAGGGATATGCAACCCATGTTGGTGAGCGGGGCAGTGGGCTGTCGGGTGGGCAACGGCAGCGTATTGCGATTGCCAGAGCCGTGCTGCAACGCCCTAACCTGCTGATTCTCGATGAAGCAACTAGCGCACTTGACTATCTCACCGAGCGCGAGGTCTGTCTCAACCTCAAAAAGGCATTTGAGGGCTCAACTGTGTTCTTCATCACCCACCGCTTGAGCACCATTCGATCCTCTGATCAGATCATTTTGATGGATCGCGGTTCACTGGTTGAAATGGGAACGCATCTCCAGCTCATCGATCTCAAAGGCCGCTATTACGCGCTCTATTCCCAGCAGGAGGCCGATCTTGACTGAGCCCGACACCATGGCTGAAACCGATACACCTCAACCAGAGTCCACGGCGATTCAGCCCAACGGCATTCAGCCGTGGGAAGGCAGTTCCGGTTATGTGCAGCAGGGGCGTCACTGGTCTTCTGCCCTGATCTGGATCTCTTCGTCCCTGTTTATTCTGGTGGTCATCTGGGCGTTCACAGCGCGTCTTGATCAGACCGTCACGGTTCGCGGCAGGCTCGAGCCCTCAGGCAGTGTTGAAGAGGTCGAATCGCCTAGCGCAGGTGTGGTGCGCAAGGTGTTTGTGCGTGAGGGTCAGAAGGTCAAGGCCGGCACACCGTTGTTTGATGTGGAGGCCAAGGGTCTGGCAAGCCGCCGCGAAGCACTGATTGAAACCCTCAGTCTCTTGGATCTGCAGGCTGAGAGCTTCCAGAAGCTCCTGCGTTCGAATGGAGATCCAGCACGCTTTGGGCCCTTGCCTCCCCTGCCCACGGTTAATGATCCTACCCTTGCGCTCAGGCTGGTAACGGCGCGCCAGCAGGTGCAGCAATTCCGCAGTCAGTTGCAGCAGGTTGACACCCGGCTCCAGAGCCGACTGCAGACCATGTCGTTGCAGCAATCGATTGCCAAAGATATGGAGCCGCTTTATCGCAGTGGCGGTATGGCTCGCAACCAGTACCGCCAGCAGCTCAACCAGGTTCAGGAGACCAGGGCCGAGGTGGCCAACCTGCGCGAAGAGCGCGCCAGGATTATTGGCCAGGCTGCTGCCCAGCTCAATGAGATCAACCGGCAGATTCTTTCGTTGCGTGCCGAGCTGGTTGGTCTCAAGGAGACCATCAGCTACCGCACAGTTATGGCACCTTCGGCTGGCACCGTGTTCAATCTGAAGCTCTCCCCCTACAAGGTGGTCAACAGCGATCAGGTTGTACTTAAGCTTGTCCCAGACGACCGTCTACAGGCCAAGGTTGATATTGGCAACAACGACATTGGCTTCATCAAGACGGGCATGCCGGCAACGATCTCGGTTGACTCATTCCCGTCTGGTGAATTTGGCTATCTGCAGGGTGAGATCATCAAGATCGGGTCTGATGCATTGCCTCCTGACCAGGAAAATCCGACTTGGCGTTTTCCAGCGCTTCTTTCTGTCAAGCAGCAGATGGTCGAAGCAGGTGGCAAGTCGCTTAATCTTCAGAGTGGCATGTCGGTCAGTGCCAACATTAAGCTAAGGACCAGGCCTGTCATCTCTCTGGTCACCGACATGTTCACGAAGCAGCTTGATGGCGTCAAGCGTTTCAGATAGCAACTCATCCAAATGTCGCGGCTTTTCTTCAAGTTCCGAATGGCATTCGACTTCATGTCTTGTCCCAGGAGTCACTGATGCAACCCATGAGCACCTGCTGGGTAGATGGCATAGCCGGCCAGCCCAAAACCGTTGAGTAGTTTATGGATGACCCTTATGCTTGGATGCCCCAGAATACTGTGGATCTGACCAAGGTCGTTCTAGGCGAGTTCAAACAGACTGATAAATTCTATTGCTATGTCGTTTCCAGAATGATTACAGCTTGATTAGGCTGAACGCAGCTTTGCCAATTGGCAAGATGGCTCAGCGCCTTGGCAGGTAGACATTGTGAGCTTCTCACTCAGGCATCATTGCATCAGCCATGAATGACCTCGATCACGATAACCTCTGAGGCTTCATTGATCTGATGAAAGCGCTTGAGTCTCCCGGTTGTTCGTTTCAGGTGCTCACCCAGATCTCTGGGTTCATGTGGCTGTTTCCGTTTTGGCGAGAACCCTCCTGTAGATCCTTTCTGTTGCATCGACAGTCTGTTCCCAGTTAAACGCTTCAAGAATTCTTCGTTTCATGCGTTGTGGTCGGTTGCTGCCGCGGCCGGCTTGCCAGGCAGCCTTAACCGCCTCGCGCAATGAGTTGGGATCAGCAGGATCGGCGTACCAGGCATCACCCTGCAGGTATTCCAGCTCGTGCCCAAAGGTGCTGCCCACCAGCGGTGTTCCGCAGAGACCGGCTTCCAGGCTCACAAGCCCGCAGGTCTCCATCCAGCTTGGCAACACATGCACTGCAGAGGCGGCATAGGCCGAGGCCAGCAAATCTTGTGGACAATGCGGAATGATGGTTAACCTGTCTTGTGCAATCTTCTGGCAGAGTTCGGAATAGCTGGGCCAATGCTGATTGCTCCCAATCAGCACAATCGGAAAATTTGTCTGACGTAGTGCCCAGCACAGCATGGCCTGGTTTTTGGCCGGTTCAATGCGACCCGCCTGCAGCACAAAGGGGCCGCGGATCCCTGTGGCTTCTCGGAAGGGCGTGGGATCGGCATCGAGAAACAATTTGGGATCGACGCCGTAATGGGCGATCTCAAAGCAATCGCCGCACCAGTTCAGGTCAGTGCGCACGGCCTGGAGTTCAAGCCAGCTGTTAGGTAACAGACCATCTGCTGATCGCAGCAGTTCGCCGACCCGTTGCAGGCCACTTTGATCGAGATCTCCATGGCCGTCGGCATGAATGGAGCCGGCATCGCTCATCACCACCAGTTTCCGCTGGCGCAGTTGTTGCAGTAGCCCTGCCGCTGCAGCTTCGCCATGCTCGACCGCTTCCTTGAGGACCGAAACCGTGCCGCGGCTGCCCCAGAAGGCCCGTTGGATCGACACCCAGATCGGTGACACCACCACAGGAACAGCCGCTTGCCTGCAGCTGCTGATCTGTTGTTCAAACGAGGCGTGGACGCGGCAGTTGAACACATGCACCAGGTCATACCCCGCTGCTGCTGGCCGGTCGCTGTTGACCTCGTCAACCTGGTGGCCCCGTTGTCGCAGTCGCTTGGCAGTCTCCCGCAGTTGCACGCCATCGCCTCCTCCCCACTCTCCGGCGGTTCCGTGATTAACGAGCAAGACTTTCATGGCTGGGTTGGTTTGCACCGACGAAGAATCTCGCGCAATGCGGTGCCTGCTGTCTGCAGAGCGCCATCCCACGCATTGGGTGTCTGGCAACGGGCCATCACCCAGCTGTCATACCAGGGGGTATGGCTGCCTTGCTGCCCCCAGCGCCAGTCGCACGGTGTGTTGAGCAGGGTGACCGTCGGAAGCCCCATGGCCCCGGCCAGGTGAGCTACAGCGGTGTCGACGCTGATGACCGCGTGGAGTGGCTCCAGAGCAGTTGCGGTGGTGTGCCAGTCACCATCGGGGTTGAGCAGGCTGAAGCCTTGTTGGGACAGCCACCCCCTCCAGGGCACCAGGTCTGGTCCCAGCTGCAGGCAGCTCCAGTGACAGTCGCGGCCCAGCTCTCGCGGTAACGCCTTTGAGAGGTCTTGGATCCAGCTGAGAAACTGTTGCGGAGGAACACTTCTAAGCTCTGCAGCGCGGCGAGCCTCAGCAGCAGCCTTGGTCCCTGCGGCCCAGGCGAAGCCGATACGCAACGGCTGCTTCAAGGGGTCGTGCGGCCGGTTGCAGCGCAGGTAGGCATCTCCGCAGACCGCAATCGGATCCCCAGCCATGACAGCGGTCAGAGCCGTGATCGGCAGGTGCTGCCCCGGCCGTTCCCAGGGCCGCGTCTGCCCGGTGAGCGGCACCAGGCAGCAATGCTGCGGCAGTTCCATTCGATGCTTCAACACGGGCAACAACGACGGCCGCATCACGACCGTGAGCCGGCTGGTTTGATTGGCAACGGCTGGCAGCCAGCGCAGACTCTGCAGGGAGTCGCCGAAGCCCTGCTCATCCCAGATGCACAGATCTGTCGTCCATTGACCATCCCACAGATGCCGCCATGGCGGTGTTGAGGTCATCCAGGTCATAGGGTCAGAACCCAGGCTGGCCAGTAGCAGGGACCAGCCCAGCCGCCGTCTGGGGTTCTCATGCAACACAAATGTGGCCAGGTTCACCAGCTGGCGATGGCGTTCGGCCGACAACAGGGGCTGTTCAGCACTGGTCCAAAGCAGGCGATCGATCCATTGATCCATGCAGGTTGTTTCATTGGGCTCACAACCCAGGCCCAGCAGCTGCGCTTTGATGGCTGCCCGTGGCTGCTGGTTCATGGCCAGTGTGACGGCCAGGTTGGTCAGACTTCTCAAGCCCGGATCAACCTTGCAGAGCCTGACGGCATGGTGTTTGGCTGTCACAAAGTTTGCTCTCTGAAGTGCCAGTTGACAGCTGGTGTTCAGTACTAGAGCCCATGCCTTCAGGCCACTGACAGGCTGGGTTTCAGCAGGTGTCTGGCTGATCAAGACAGCCCAGGCCTGTTGCAGCAGCTGCGTAGCTGTCTCCAGATCGCCAGTGCCCAGTTCCAGCACAGCCAGATTGTTGAGACTGTTGACCCGACCGGGCTGCAGGTTGAGGCATTGTTGGTAGAGGTTTCTGGCAACGTCGATCTGGCCCTGTTTCTGCCGGATTCGTGCCAGTCGGTGGAGCGCTTCAGGGTTGGCTTGTTTCAAGGCCGAGCCTCCGAGAAGTGAACGCATCGATTGGTTTCCGGCGTCTCCATAGATGATCCAGCAGCCAGAGATGCCAGGGGGCGTTGTCCTGCAGCACCCAGTTGCGGCGCAGTTCCTTTTGGGCGGCGCTAACGATCTGGCAGCGCTGCACCGCGTTGTTGGCGAGTTGTCGCGCTGCCGGCACAATTTCTGAGAGTTGCGTTACCCAGATGCCAGCATGCGCAGCAAGAGTCTTGCTGTAAAGCGCTGGCCCGCCAACGACAGCAACAGATTCGGCTGCGCATTCTTGCCACTTGATCACTGTTTTGCAGCGATTGGCTTCGTTGTGGCTAAGTGGTAATAGGGCCAGCTCGCAGCTCTGCAGTAATTTTCGAAAATTTTCATATGGGAGTAGGCCGTGAGCTTCCACTCGTTCCCGAGGCAGTGCATTGATCAGTTGCTGGTCGGTAACAACAACGATTTGCACGTTGGGATCCTCATGTAGCCATTGCAGCAGTGCAGGCAATATCTGGAGATGATCGCTCTCGCGGTTCAGATTTCCGACCATAACTCTTAATGGTTTCTCGCCACTGCAGTCCCTGATTTGTTTGTTCAGATTGAGCATTGGAATCTGGTTGAATCCGTTGTCGACGCAGATCACTAAGGGGTTGTATTGGCCCAGACAACTGGCAAGCCATGCACTTGATGTGAGGATGCCATGGCAATACCTCAAGGGTGCCATTTCCATGTTTTGCAAGGCGCTGCGCACTGATTCGGGAAACAGATCTGGGTGATCATCCCAGTCAACCAACAACAGACAACCACGTTGGCGTAGCCATTGCAGATGCTCCAGCATCCTGCTGCGACTCTCAGGCAATGGTCGCTGCCACACCACAATGCTGTCGTGGCGGATGCACTGGCTGAAGACAAAGGGTCGTTCATGGATCCGACAGTCCAGTCCCAGGCGTTTCAGGCCTTGATAGGGATCACGGATTCTCACCTGATCATGCGGACCAGGGCTGTTTAATAAAACGTCAACTCTGATGTCCTTGCCAGCGACACGGCGGCTAGTGTCTGCCTTGAGGCCTCTCAATCGGTGTTCTGGCCTCAGCTGATGCAAGGATAGTCTTCATGAGCAAGGCTATCGTCACGCTGGTGGTCGGTGACCGCTGCTATCGACCCTGGAACCGTTTTCTGCGGGCGGGTTGGGAGCACTGGGCCACGTGCCATGGATACAGCCTCGTCGTTTTTGATCAACCCCTTGATGACTCGGCAAGGGCGGAGGCCCGTTCGCCGGCCTGGCAGAAGCTGTTGGCCATGGCTGCACCCGAATTGGCGGCATTTGATCAGGCACTCTGGGTGGATGCTGATGTGTTCATCCGCGCAGGTGCACCTGATCCCTTGAGCGATGCGCAGGGGTGTCAGATCCTGATGGCGCGTGATGTTGGATCCCCTCTGGCCCATGAACCCTCTTGGTTTCGTGAGAGCTGGAGCAGAATTTTGAGACACTCCCTCTTGAAGGCGAATCCTGAGTACGCGCCCCCATTCAGTCGACGGGACCGTGATTTTCTCAGTTACTATGATCTCTGGGGTTTTGATTCTGCTCGGATTGTTCTATATAACACTGGTGTAATAGGTTATAGGCCTGCGCTGCATCGAGATCTGTTGAAGAGCGTATATCATCGATGGGCTGATGGTGGACCCGGAGCTCTGTATGAAATGATACCTCTTAATCTTGAGTTGTTGCGTCGACGCATGATTAGTGAAATGCCTTCTGCTTTCAATCAATTAGCGGGAGTTCAGCATGCTGTCCTCCATGAGTGTGCTCACGAAATGAGTCTTTGGTATCAGCATACGGTTGGTCCCGCTGACGTCTTCGGTTTTCTCGATCTTCTTGCTGAGCGTAACTATTTTTTGCATTTTGCTGGCGCGCAGGGACTGATGCATCGTTACTTTACGCGCCATGTTTAGCTCTGGTCCCATGTTGCATTGTCTGCCGTTATGACGTCTCATTCAGAACAGATACCAAATCGGGAAAACATTGATCGCGTCTTTGATCGATCGGGCTCAAATGTCGCTTCTGATGTTTTGATCAGGTATCGAGGTGAATTGTTGGAACCTGGCGCGCACATTGTGGTTCTTGGCTCTTGTAAGGTTGGAAACTTTATCGTCAGCACTCCGGTCCTCAGCGGGTTGAAGGCTCGTTTTCCCGAGGCCACCCTTGGGTTTATCGGTAGTGACGTCACCGCTGATTTTGAGGCTGCCCATACGGCGATTGATTGGAGGCTGAGTTGGGATAGCGCGCAGCCTGGCGCAGGTCTGAGTCTTTTGAGACAACTCCAGCAGAACATCGATGCCCATGGACCTGTTGCATTGGCTGTCAATCTCGATGGATTCAATCCGGTTACCTGTGCGCTTGTACCTTGGCTACGGCCGTGTTTCGTTGCCGGAGGCAGTCTGGCAATCAATTTGAGACGTTCGTTGCCCTGGGGTTCTTTGCCTCAGCAACGCTTTCTCGCTGATGTTGACTGGGATAGACCTGAATTCCTTGAACGTTATCAGCCTATTTTTCAGAGTAATTATATTGCTGAATTGTTTTGTCAACTAGCTTTCGTGGCTGATTTGGTAGATTCACGAACGATCAACCTTCCACAGGAGCGACCGCCTTTTGATGTGCCAGACCTGCTGATTCATTGCACCACAGCACGTGCTGCAAAGATCTGGTCGTTTGAACGCTGGCGTGAGGTGATCGACCATGCGACTCAGCGTGGCTTGAGTGTTGGCCTGGTTGGCAGTCCACCTTTAGCTCAGCGTGATTCCTACAACGCTGGCGACGGAGAAGACTGGTTATTGGAAACGACTGCGCTCATTGATCTTCGTGGCCGGACCACACTTATTCAATTAGCGGGTGCCTGTGCAGAAGCACGAGCTGTGATCAGTGTTGATGCGGGACCGCTCCACATTGCGGCAGCAGTTGGTACTCCCACTCTCGCCATTGTTGGGAATGATCTAGATGGACAGGGCGCAAGTCCAATTCGTCTTTGGTTGCCCAGGGTTGCGGTTCTTCAGCGCACGATTAGTAGTATTTCCTGCAGTGTTTGCGCTGATGAGCGCTATCGTAATGAGAATTGTCTGGTTGATGGTCACCCATGTATGAGTGGGGTTGATGTCGAGCAAGTGATAGCCTGGCTTGACCAACAGTTGGATCATCTTTCGTGATGACTGCGCGTCTGTTTCCCCGACCATGAGCATCTCTACCTCAGCCCCGGAACCGCTGTTATCAATTGTGGTAGTTGCTTACAACATGAGGCGTGAGCTCCCGCGAACCCTGGCCACGCTCACTAGTGACTATCAACGTGTTTCAGCAAATTTGTATGAAGTGATTGTGGTGGATAATGGTTCTTCTGAGCCATTGTCTCCTGAGTCGATTTTTGCGATTGATCCGCGTTTTAGTCACATCAACTATGCTGCGACAACTCCTTCGCCAGCAGCTGCAATTAATGCCGCGGTCCGAAAGGCAAGAGGTCAGTCATTGGGGATTTTGATCGATGGTGCACGCATGCTTTCACCTGGAGTGATTCGCTATGCATTATTGGCTCTACGCGCCTATCGAAGACCTGTTATTGTGACTTTGGGCGCTCATCTTGGCCCAAAGCCTCAGCAGCAGTCTGTTCAGGAAGGCTATTGTCAAGATGTCGAAGATCAGTTGCTTGAAACGATTGATTGGCGTCATGACGGTTATGAGCTTTTCAATATTGCAAGTTTAGCTGGTTCTTCGCAGTATGGAGTCTTTGCGCCTTTGGCTGAAAGCAATGCTCTTTTTTTGCCGCGGCAATTATTTGATGAACTTTCTGGATTTGATGAGCGCTTCACCAGCCCAGGCGGTGGTTTGGTCAATCTTGACTTTTACCAGCGTGCACTTGCATTGCCCCAGACCAATTTGGTGACTTTGCTTGGGGAAGCCAGCTTTCATCAGTTCCACGGTGGTGTTACAACACGTCCGGGTGATACCTGGTCGCCTCTTGATGCCGAGTATCAGGCGATTTATGGTCACAATTTCGAGATGTATCGGTTGCCTTGGCCGCGTACAGATTTTCTCGGCCAGATTCGAGAACCATTCATGCCCTGGGTTGAGCGTGCGCTTGTTCAGCGACAAACTTTGTTGGCGCGTATGCCATCTGATCCTCATGAAGGTGGAGTGGACTGTGACCCACATTCGCTCGGTCGTCAACAGCGAGTTGTCGCAATCCTTGGCATGCATCGCAGTGGTACCAGTCTTTTAGCTGGTACATTGCAAGAAGCCGGATTATTTTTGGGTGATGTTGTTAATTCGGCTCCTCATAATCAAAAAGGTAATCGAGAGTCTTTGCCAATTCGATTGCTTCACGATGATCTTATTGAACGTGCTGGCGGAACATGGGATGAGCCTCCTCCTGCCGTAGATTGGAAACCAATTCATCGGACTTTACAGCAATCCATCATTCAAACTTTTTCACCCAATGATTGTTGGGGCTTTAAGGATCCACGCAGTCTGATTTGTCTTGATGGATGGCTTGATACAGTTCCCAGTCTTGAAATGGTTGCCATCTTCAGGCATCCTGAGGAGGTGGCTCGCTCACTACAAGCTCGCAACGGTTTTCCACTTTTGCGTGGAATGGAGATCTGGGAGATTTATAATAAACGCTTGTTAGAGATATTGGATCAAAGGTCAATCCCGTTACTCCATTTTGGTGCTGATCTCTCATTGTTTCGTGTTCAATGCGAGCTGCTTATTTCCCAAATGGCGCTACCTATAGATCCCGATGAGGTTCAGTATCGGTTTTTAGACGCAAGACTACGGCATCAGGAATCGACCAAGTCTATACTCCCTGGCCATATCAGCTCTCTGTATGAGGAGTTGCTGCAGCGCCATCAACGTTGGTTCTTGTCAGAAGTCGATTTCGATCAGCCGTTGCCACTATCAGAGACTGTTAATAATAGCAGTTTACGACTCGGAAAACGAGCTAAGATGAGGCAATTACTTAAGACTCTTCTCAAGATGTCGCATCAATAAGCTTGGCGATTGCGATCTAGAAGATAGTAAAACTTTTATCTAAATGTTTTTCCTTGGGTGGCCAATTTGTGTTGTTCTCTTCAAATGGATGACGTTTCCATAGTTCATCTTGATGCAGAATCATTAGATATCGATAATGTTGAGGTATTGGCTTCATGATTTTAAAGATTGGTAATAGGATGCCGCTACCTGCTTGCTCGAGCGGTCCAGATAATTTGAACTCTTCCTTCCAGTTGCGTGTGTTCCAGTAGTTTAAGGCACGCAGTGCTTGTTGCCTCGTTAGAAAGAAGCAACCAGAATGGGGGTTGGTCGCTCGGTACAATTGTCTAACTCCATGCGAAGTTTGTATTTCTTTTGTTTCGCCTGTGTCCCAAAAGAGGTCATCGCGCCCACCATCTGGATCGCCCGATAAGATGACATCGCCCCGATTAGGGATACGCTCACAGCGATGCGGTAAAACCACATAATCATCCCCTAGATGCTGCGAGAGGCTGATAATTTTGTCAAAGAATTCTCTGTCTTCAATGAGTAGATCGTCTTCCATGTAGCCGATTAGGTCATACTCTGCTGCTTGTTCTATTAACCGCCGAGATGTGATTGCTGGGATTTGCGTGTAGTCTTCAGTGCCTGGTTCGATTCGCTTCAGGTTTGGATGCTCTGGAATCGCGTCGGCAAGTGTGGCTTTGCTTGGCGTGAATAGCTGGATATCGATGTCTGCACCAAACTCATAATTGATTTCACGAGTCGTGATCGGTCCTGACTTGCCAATCGATGCATGAATCCAGCTGCCGCATCCATGGCGACTCAGATTGCCTATCGTTGCATTTAATAGTGCCTGTCGTTTGATCTCTCGCTTGGTCTCGGTTTGAGATGAATAGAGGGATCCTTCTTTTGGAGCAAAGACATGTGGTAGCCCCAGAAGGATTCGCAGCTTGTTCATGACAGCCAGTCGTCGCAGTCCCAGCCCAGTAGCCTTTCTAGGCATCTGATTTCACTTCTGTAGATGTCTCTTAGTAAATTTAATGCAACTTCTGGCATCGGTTTGTCGTAGCTACGGGAGTGTCGCTTTAATGGTTCTGAGAATGGAATTTGTTGGATTTTGAGATGTTGATAACATCGCTCTAAGCATTCATCTGGGTGATTCAGGAGATCATCCTGCCGTAGGACAAGTACCAGTTCCTTTTCGAACCAACTCCATAGATTGTAGAGTTGTTTAGTATAAAAACCTCGATCGATGTAGCTGAACACACGGTGCTGTAGTGGGTAGGTTTCTGCGCAGCGACTTTGTTCATTCATGATCGCTGTAGCAAAATCTGCTTTCTCTCTACCACGCTGTATTTCCATGTTCCAATGGGAGTAGGCTCGAGTGATCGGATTTCTGAGAACTGCAATCAGCCGCATCTTTGGATTGTATCTCCAGATGCGTTCTGCGGATGCTCTCCAGTAAAGGTAAACTGGTGTCGTCTCCCCCCACAGTCCTGTCTTTGCTTTATCGAACATGTTGTGATATCTATCTTCTCTTACTTCTCTGGGGCCAAACCAGTCGATTGTTTCCCGGTCGAAATAGTGCGACTCTTTCGCACCTGGAAAGATCAGCTCGGGGTGTCGGCGCAAATACGCATCCAGCGCCGTTGTCCCTGACTTCTGAGCTCCGCAGATCAGAAAACGTACCCTCTGGGTCATTGCTCGTTGGTTTCTCCATAATCTTAGGCGCACTGATCTCTCTCCCCTAGGCTTGTGCTCTTCAGATGCGTTCAGCTGTGTTCGTCACCTGTTCTCACCGTTCCGGAACTGCAATGCCGGCTTCATTGCTTCCCGATGCCAGCGGTCACAGTATTGATGAATCTAGTTGTCTTGCTCCAGTTCTTGAAAATTCACTTGGCTGTTTAGAATGCCGTCATTTGACAGCACTGAATTGTCAGCTTCTTTTGCTTTTGGGTGGTGACTTGTCTCATTCACTATTTTTGTCTCCTCGTTGGGAACAGACGCCTTTGCTTGATCAACTTGCGGCAGCGGGCAAGCTTTTTCTGACTATGCCTTGGCTTTGAAGTGGATCGATTAAATTTCCTTTATGTATCTGTTTGCGGTCAATACTCATTTCTGCTTGCGTACAACTGCAGTGATTGCCTCATTCGTATATCCCTTTGATAGTGCTCTTTCCCTTTGCTTGAGAAATCCTTTTTTCAAGAGCCTGGGCTTACTTTAAGGTTTGTTTATAATTTATATTTCGCCTGCTCTTTGGGGTGGGGTGATGTTCAAGTCACGTTTGATGCACTTCTGCCTAATTCTGGCAAGGTCGTTGGCGATGTTCCTTTGTCAATCATGGTCGAGCGTCTGATTCTTGCAGCAATCGGCTTATTCTTGGCTGCTCTTGGAGAGGGCAGGCCGATCCCTTCTATTTGTTACAAGGCATATCTAAGACGTAACAGCGCCCCTCTTAATTGTGCTAATCAGGTCAGGTTTCTGCAGAAGTTTTCTGGCTCGGCTTCACCGTTTCTGGCTGATATGGTGGAATCTGCATGTGTCCATGTAAAAATCGGAATCAACTTATTTATGCGGGCATTCTCGGGTATGTTTGGCTTGTTGTCTGAATTTTTTGAACCTTATTTGTCCAATTTCTACGGGCTTCTCTTGCATGCCAGAATTCAAAGCCCTGAAGTGGATCTTGAATCTATTCCGACTTGCGCCGGCTCTTTGGAGAGAGAGGTTATGGAGATGTTCAATTCAATGGTCAGGCATCTGTCTTCTCCATCTCGATCGACGGCTTACAGGCTGCTCCACGGTCAATGATTCAGTTTCTTCGTGAGTGGCCGCCTGGTTTTGGTGGCGTTGAACGTGTTGCCCACTCTCTTGCTTCAGAGCTCGGCGGCACAGTTTATTGTCTGCGCCCAAATCCTTATGGGCAGGATCCTCTTGAAGTCAGCTACAAACGTTTTGCCATTCCAGCGCTATCGATTGCTCGAGTGTTAGTGCCTTTGCCCTGTAGGCGTTTGTGGCACCTGCTTGCATCGGATGAAGTCCTTGTTGCGCATCTTCCTTGTCCAACGGTATTGCTTTTTGCGGTTTTCGCAAGACTGGTCAGTCCGCATCGAACGATCTGGGTCTATTGGCATGCCTTTCTTGAGCCTTCGGTGGGCTTTGTGGGAATTTTGCTTTATCTCTATCAGCGAGTTGCTATATACAGCCTGCGATGGTTTAGAGTGATCGCAACTTCGCCTTCTCTGATTCGTGAACTTTATCGATCTGGCGTTAACTCAGATCAGCTCTATTTTCTGCCATGTGCGCTTCTGCCCGAACAGGAAAATGCTTATCTCTCCTGCAGGCTTTTTTCCACTTTTGATCGTAGTGTTCACTCCTGTTCACCATCGAAGCTTTCCCGGGATCGTCGTGTCATAGTTGTTGGCCGGCTTGATAGTTATAAGCGGGTTGATTGGTTGATTCAAGCTGTTGCCGCTGCTCCTGCTGTTCGCGTTCTTGATGTTATTGGTGACGGGCCCTTGCGCTCCACGTGGGAGCGTCTGGCTCGCTCGTTATTCTCTAATGGGCAAATAGTTTATTTTCATGGACGTGTCACTGAGAGGCGGAAGGCAGAGTTATTGAGAAGTGCCGATCTGCTGGTGTTGCCTGCTGATCGCTGCAATGAAGCCTTTGGGATCGTGCAGCTTGAGGCCATGGCTTGTGGGGTGCCCGCCGTAGCCTTCGACCTCCCCCGTTCGGGCATGCACTGGGTCAGCCAGTTGCCGGCGCTCCCCTGGAGCGGCCGGCCCCATGAGTTGGCCGCCCTGCTGCAGCGCCTGTTGAGTTCATCCGACTTGCAGCAGCAGGCCAGCCGCGAGGCCCGTGAGCGTTATGAGGAGTACTTTGCCCTGAGCATCTGGCGACAGCGCTTGCAGCAGCTGGGCCTGGCCCATGGCTGAATCCCCTGCCCTGCATGGACATTTGGTCGGGGCGGCGGCTGCGGCAGAGGTGCTCAGCTGTTGGCATGCCCAGGGGCCGCAGGCCGCTGCCCGCTGCCTGCGGCAGCTGGAGCATGCGCAGCCCCACTTAGCTCAGGCGCCTCTGCAGCGAGAGCTACGCGCCAGGCTGGCGGGCGAGCCCGGCCCTCGCTTGCTGATCGACGGGCTCTGGTTTTGCCGTCCTTTTGGCGGCATCACCCGTGTGTGGGATCAGATTCTGAGCACCTGGGCTCTGCCGGGTCTGGTCAGCGAGGCGGCGCCCGTGTGCCTGATCGAGCGCGACAGCCACCTGTCTCGCTGCGGGGCCTTTCCCTGGCTCGAAGGCCGCCGGGTTGATCCGATCGATCCGTTGGCTGTCGCCTCGCTGGCTGACGACAACTCCGCCCTGGCAGCTCAGTGGGGCGCACAGGTCTTTCTTTCAAGTTGGATCAGCTCCACAGGTGCCAGCAAGCCTGCGATCGCCGAGTTGGCCCTGGTGCATGACTGTCTACCCGAGCGCTATGGCGTGCCTGAACCCCTGCGCGGCCTCCGTCGCCGCTGGCTTCGGGGCGCGAGCCGCCATTTGGCGGTTTCGGCCGATACCGCCGCCGACCTGGAGACCTTGCTGAGCAAGCCGCGGGGGTCGCTGCCCTGGTGCCACCCGGCTCCGGCTGCAGTGTTTGCCGAAACTTGGCCCGTCCCG
>Ga0169931_10006057_pt1 | contig 18324 bp, 2 predicted proteins | sample Kivu_15m_20L_FD_129675 | JGI IMG/M metagenome (GOLD analysis project Ga0169931, IMG submission 129675) | Freshwater microbial communities from Lake Kivu, Western Province, Rwanda to study Microbial Dark Matter (Phase II) - Kivu_15m_20L... | ecosystem: Environmental > Aquatic > Freshwater > Lake ... | reverse complement strand
GCAAAATATATTGTAACAGATGGTGAAAGAGGTAATGGAGCATCTAGATTTGATTTTCAAGGTAACTTTGTGGATTCATCTAATGTTCGTGTTTTAGTTCAATCCGGATCAGTTGTTGTTAATACAATTGAAAAATCTTCTAATGGTGGTGAAATTGAACCGGTAGCGTCTATTAAGTACTTTGCACCAAGACTTTATTCTGCACAATATCGGGCAGTAACTTCAAGAGATTATGAAGCAATTATACAATCAATTTATCCTAATGCAGAGTCTGTTGCTATCGTTGGTGGAGAAGAACTGAATCCTCCCCAATTTGGAAAAGTTCAAATTAGTATTAAACCAAAAAATGGAACATATGTTTCAGATTTTGATAAACAATTTATTTTAAACAGAATAAAAAAATATTCAATTGCAGGAATTAACCAACAAATAATTGATCTTAAAATTCTTTATGTTGAGATTGATTCAGTCGTTTATTATAATACAAATCAAGTTTCAAATGCAAATGATTTAAAAACAACTATTATTTCTACATTAACAGAATATTCCAAAAATATAGATATGAATAGATTTGGTGGTAGATTTAAGTATAGTAAGGTTGTTCAGTTAATCGATAGAGTTGATAATGCTATTACTTCTAACATTACTAAGGTTAGAATTAGAAGAGATATGAAAGTTCTTGTGAATCAATTTGCCCAATATGAATTATGTTTTGGGAATCGTTTCTATATTAATCCAGAAGGATTTAATATTAAGAGTACGGGATTTACGGTTCAAGGTTTTGATAATGATATTGTATATTTTACAGATGTTCCGAGAAAAACCTCAGATGGAAAATTAGATGGTAGTGGATTAGGGGATTTAGCAGCAATCAAACCAACTGAAAGGGGTGAAAATACGGTTATCTTAAAATCTGTTGGTACAGTTGATTATACAAATGGAGAAATTATTGTTAATACAATCAATATCACTTCAACTGTAGCAGAAAATGAAATTATTGAAGTTCAAGCATTTCCAGATTCAAATGATGTAGTTGGATTAAAAGACCTATATTTGAGTTTTGATGTCTCAAATAGTGAGATAAATATGCTTAGAGATGTTATTGCTTCTGGGGAAGATATTTCCGGAGTTACTTTTACCAGAGATTATTATACTTCAAGTTATTCTAACGGAGAAATCGAGAGGAAATAAAATATGTCGGATTTTGAGAAGAGAGTACAAATCAATAAAATTATTGAGAGTCAACTTCCAGAATTTATAGTTTCGGATTTTCCAAAAGCAACCGAATTTTTTAAACAATACTACATTTCACAGGAATTTCAAGGCGGAACAGTAGATATTGCTGAAAATCTAGATCAATATTTAAAGCTTGATAATCTAGTTCCAGAAGTTGTTACTGGACAAACAACACTAACGCATAATTTATCATCTTCTGCTGGAATTGTTACGGTAACATCAACAAAAGGATTTCCATCTGAATATGGATTGCTAAAAATAGATGATGAAATCATTACATACACAGGTATCACAACAAATACATTTACCGGTTGTATTCGTGGATTTAGTGGGATTAACAACTATTCCAATGTTGGTATTTCTAGTTTTAATGATAATGTTAATAAGCAGACTTTAACTTTTTCAAAAACAACAGCAGCAAATCATAATCAAAACTCAAAAGTAATAAATCTAAGTGTCTTATTCCTACAACAATTTTACAAAAAATTAAAATATACTTTCACACCCGGATTAGAAAGTTTTGACTTTGTTTCTGATTTAGATGTAGGTAATTTTATTAAGCACGCAAGAGATTTCTATCAATCAAAAGGTATTGAAGAATCTATAAGGATTCTTTTTAAAATTTTATATGGAGTCAATGCGGAGGTTTTAGATCTCGAAGGTAGATTAATTAAACCATCATCGGCAGATTACATTAGAAGAGAAATTGTTGTAGCCAAAAATATTTCTGGGGATCCTTTAAAATTAGAAGGTCAAACTATATTTAAATCAACAAATTTAAAAACTAATGCATCTGTATCAGATGTTCAAATCTTCACAAGAAACAATGATCCCTATTATAAGTTGGGTTTATTTGTTGGGTATAGTGATAGAGATTTAATTGAAGGAATTTTTACTATTCCGGGCAAAACAAAAGTTTTAGAATCTGTTTCTGTTGGTTCTTCTATTATTTCCGTCGATTCTACGATTGGATTTGGACAAACCGGCACACTGGTATCGGGAAATGATATAATTGATTATACTTCAAAAAGTATTAATCAATTTTTTGGTTGCACTGGAATTACTAACGCAATACCAATTGCTTCTGATATTAGATCTGATGAAACTATTTTTGGATATGAAAATGGTGATTTGACAAAAAGAGTTGATTTACGTATAACAGGAGTTATTTCAGAATTTGAAGAAGTCGATGATATTTCCCTTATAGAAGAGGGTGAAGAGATAACGGTCAAAAATTTGGGAGAAATTGTTGGCAACCCATCAATAGGGGATAAAACATATAAAGAAGTATTTGCTAATTCTTGGATTTATAATACTAGTGTAAGATATCAAGTATCAAGTATTTCTGGATCAACTTTTACATTATCAAGTCTGATTGATAAGTCCAGTTTACGTGAGGGTGATGTTGTTGATGTTTTATTTGCATATACGAATAATATTGCTTCTGCCGATGCCGTAGTTACTAGTGTTAATAGTGCATTAAATCAGATTATTTTAAGTAATCTTTCAGGATTTTCTGCTGTTTCAACACAATCCTATGATATTAGAAGAAAGATAAAAAAGGCAACAAGTGCATTAGTTCCACTATTATTGGGAAATAATAATTATATTTCGAATACTTTAAATGTTTATAACAATAAAGATAAAGAAGGGTACACAGCATCAAACTCTTTACCATCATATGAAATTACTGATAATATTATAGAATCGAGTATCCCTAATGGTTCTGCAACATACCTTGATGATTATGACGATGTTGCTCGGGCGTATTCGATCATCAGATTCTCTTCCTCTGTAAGATTTATTGATGGTGATATTGTTGTGTATACTGCTACTAACTCATTATCTGGTTTGACATCTGGATCTGAATATTATGTAAAATTAGTTGGAATTAACGGCATAAGATTATATGCATCTAAATCACTTTTGAGTGGATCCGAGTATCTTAAATTTGGACAAACTTTAACCTCAGGATCTCATACATTTACTTTAAAAAGACACGAAAATAGAACTATTTCCCCAAATAAAATTTTAAGAAAGTTTCCTATTGAAAAAGTTAATTTAAATTCGGGAACTTCACTGAGAAAATCAATTAACAATGTGATTGGTGGAATCGGTCTTTTAATTGATGGTGTAGAAATTTCTGCACCAGAATCACTTGATAAAGTTTACTATGGGCCAATTAAGAAATTTAATGTATTAAATTCTGGCAAAGATTATGATGTAGTTAATCCACCAAAGATTTTAATTTCAACAGGATCTACAATCGGAACAGGGGTCACTGCCCTTGTTGAACCAATTATTGATGGTAGTGTAAAGGCAGTATATGTTGATCCTCAGGATTTTGATATTGATGTTGCTCTTTCAGTTACTTTAACTGGTGGTAACGGATCTGGTTGTATTTTAGAACCTATTGTAGGAGAGAGATATCGAGAAGTTGAATTTGATAGTAGAGCACTTACGGTTGGTGGTGGTGTTGATTTAACCAATGAAACAATTACATTTACAACATTCCACAATTTTGCTGATGGTGAAAGAATAATTTATAATCAAAATGGAAATAATCCAATACTAGTAGGGGTTGCTGGTGATATTTCAAATACTCCAACTGGAACACTGGTAAGTGGTGACGAATACATTGCCAAATTTGTAAATACCAGAACTATTAAACTTTTTAATACACAAACAGATTATCTATCTGGCATCAACACAATTGGTTTTTCAACTTCAACATCTTTCGCCGGCATTCACAAATTTAGAACTATACCTAAAAAGACTCTTAGAAGTGTGAAAGTTCTACAAAGTGGATCGGGATATCAATACAGAAAACTAAGAGTTGAATCATCTGGAATTTCTACACATTATAATACAATTAGTTTTAAAGATCATGGATTTAAAACCGAAGATATTGTTTTATATTCAACAACAGGTACAAAAATTTCTGGACTATCTACAACTGTTAGATATTCTTTAAGTGTTATTGATTCCGATTCATTCAGGTTAATTAATGTTGGTGCGGGGGCAACAATAACAACGGATCTTGTTAGAAACAAGTATGTTGATATTCAATCAACTGGATCTGGATATCATATTTTTCAATATCCTCCAATTGAAGTTTCCGCAAATGTATCTTATGGATCCACAGTTACTGGCAATTTTACATTTACTCCGATTGTTACGGGTGAAATCGTGGGGGCATATCTATACGAAGAAGGAACTGAATATGGTTCAACAACATTAAATTTGCATAAAAAACCATTAATTACTCTCCAAAATGGAAAAAATGCCCAATTAAATCCAATTGTTTCTAATGGTAGAGTAATTGATGTTCAAGTTTTAAGCACTGGATCTGAATATTATTCAATACCAGAACTTATTACAAGAGGAAATGGTACGGGCGCAATACTTAGACCAGTAATTAATGATGGAAAAATAACAGATGTTATTGTTATCAATTCCGGTATTGGATATAGTGCAATCACAGCATCAATTCAAGTAAAACCAAGAGGATCGGGAGCAATATTTGATACCGAAGTTAGAGACTTAACAGTTAATGATGCTGAAAGGTATGCATCTTACGCTAGATCTGGATCTACAAAAATATTTTCAAGCCTCAATAAAAATCTTACAGATGATTCTCTTGTTTATGGAATCTATGGATATTCTTCAGATTTAGCAAACGAATATTCTGATGATTTATCTTCACACTCACCAATTATTGGTTGGGCATATGATGGAAATCCGATTTATGGACCATATGGATATGCAAATTCAAATGATGTTCAGTCTGGTGTTAAAATTATAACACCGAGTTACTCTTTAAACACTGCCAAAGTGTATAATAGACCATCATTTAATTCTGGATTTTTTATAGAAGATTTTGAATATACTGGCACTGGTGATCTTGATAGACATAATGGTAGATTTTGCAAAACTCCAGAATTTCCAAATGGAGTTTATGCATATTTTGCTGGTGTAACAACAAGTACTATCTCCAATACCTTGGAACCACTCTATCCATATTTTATTGGAAATACATTTAGATCTACTTTTATAGAAGAAAATTCATATTTAAATCAAGATTTTGATTTTAATAATTCAAATCTTATTAGAAATACATTTCCATATAAAATAAATGACGAGTATGCCAATTATGATTTTCTTGTCGAACCTTATGAAATATCTCCTCAGGTAACAATTATCGAATCTGTTAAAAAAGGAAGTGTTGATGATGTTGCTATAATTGACGGTGGAACTGGATATAGAATTGGAGAATCTATTAATTTTAATGAGGAAAGTACCGAAGGAACTGGTTTTAGAGCAGAAGTTTCTGAACTTATAGGTAAAAATGTTACTCAGATTGAAACATCTTTTGAAACATATAATCCGTCCGTTTTTGTATGGGATACTGATCAATCTATTTCTGCATATTATAGATTTGGATTTGATTTGCTGAACAATGATACTGTCTTAATTAGTGGTCTTTCAACTTCAATTAATAATCTTTCTGGGTCAAGATCAATAGGGTTTACAACCGAAACTGTTGGTCTTGCTAAAACAATGAGTAGTTATTCTTCTACTCCTGGTGGGGTGGTAGAAGATATTTTTGTAACCACTAGACCAACAGTATCAATTGGTGGAAGCATCAGAATAAAATCAAGTCTTGGTATAGAAATAGTAAAAGTTTTAAATGACTATAATAATGGTGTATTGAGAATTAAGAGATTTGCTAGTGCTGGTGTGGCGCATACTTATGGCAGCAATTTAAACATAATAAATGATAGAATTATAGTATCAAGTAGATCAAAGGTTTTACCGTTTGAATCTAAACCAAATGATTTAATTTATTTTAATGCTAAAAATTCTGTTGGTGTTGGTACAACTCCGGGCGGATCTGTTTATAAAGTATTCAATGTAGGTGTTACAAGTCAAACGGCATCTATTCCTCATAGAAGCATTTATTTTCCAAATCACCCTTTCAAAACTGGACAAAAACTAACATTTACAAAATCTGATCTTGCGGGTGTTGATTCTCTTATTGTTGGAGATAATCCATCTAACCTAAATACTTTTCAAATTCCAAATACACTTACGCTAACATCTGATGTTTATGTCATTAATAAAGGTAAAGATTATGTTGGATTAGTAACGCAAGTTGGTCTGACAACAAATAGTGAGGGATTGTATTTTTACAGCGATGGTACAAATAATTCGGAATATCTATTACAGACAAATTACAGTCAAGTAACTGGTCAAATTGATAGGATAGTTACCACCGTAAGTGTTGCTCAAAGTCACGGTCTTTCTAATGGCGACTCAATTAAACTGACAGTATCTCCAAATATTGTTGTTGGTGTTGGAACCACGGCCGCATTAACACTCGCATTTAATGAATCTGAGAAAAAAATATTAATCAATCCGATAGGAATTAATTCCTCACAGATTAATACTACTACAAATACAATTACACTATCAAACCACGGGTATAGGACTGGTGATAAAGTTTTTTATAATAGTACTCAAGTAGCTTCTGGTTTGCAAACAGGTTCATATTATGTAATTAAAGATAATAATAGTCAGTTTAAACTTGCTGAAACTTTCTATGAAACAATTCCATCCAGCGAAAATGTTGTAAATATTGTCGGGACTGGCGCATCTATCCACACATTTGCAGCAATAAATCCAAATATTAATGTTATCAAAAATAGTACTATAAAGTTCAATCTTGGAGATTCTTCTTTGATTGGATATAAACTGAAAATTTTCAAAGATAAAAAATTTGAAAATGAGTTTATAAGTGCAAATGATTCTAGAAACTTCAATGTTGCAGGAATTGGTACAATTGGATTTGGTACAGCATCTCTTTCAATTGAATATTCTGAGAGCACCCCATCTAAACTTTTTTACGCTTTAGAAAAGTCTGGATACATTAGTACTGCTGATAAGGATGTTGTCAATTATTCGCAGATTAATTACATAGACAGTGAGTACAATGGCACATATAAGATCTTTGGTGTATCAACAGATTCATTTAAAATCTCTCCAACACAGTTTCCAACTGTTTTAAAATATGCTAAAGATCAAACTAATATTCTAGAATACTCGACAAAATCTTCTACTGCAATAAATGGTTCTATTGGAAGAGTAAAGATTATTTCTGAAGGATTTAATTTTAAAAAACTTCCTAAATTTGAAAATGTATCTAGTGAAGATGGTCAAGATGCAAATATTGTTGCTTTATCTACATCTATTGGTAGGATTAAAAATGTAAGAATCAAAGATATTGGATATGAATATCCTTCAGATAAAACATTATCACCAGAAGCGTTTATTGATCCAATCGTAAATTTAAATAATTCTGATACTATTGATCAAATTGATATAGTCTCTGGTGGTTCAAGATACTTAACTGCACCAGATTTAATATTATTTAATGACGAAACAAAAACAGTTATTGATAGTTCTTCATTAGTTGCTGTTACTCCAAGTGGCGCAATTTCTAATGTGCTGCAAATAGCACCAATATATGGATTAAAGTCAAATTTGCATAAAATATTCGCTGTTAATAATTCTAATGGTGTTGGTATTAGTTCTATCATAACTGGAAGCAGTGGGGTTGCAACTTGTACAATATCAACACCAATTTTAGGATTCACATCTCCATTATTTGCCAATAATGATGAAATTTTTGTTGAAGGTATTGAACTTATTGGCGATGGAACTGGATATAACTCAGAAGACTATGATTATAGATTTTTTAAAGTCCAGTCTTATGTGAATTCGAATCCAGCAGTTTTAACTTTTGCAGTCGTGGATGAATTGGGGGTTGGTTTATCTACAAATCCCGGAATTGCTAAAACTTTCCAATCTGGATATGCGACCATTATAAACAAAAAATATTACCCAGAAATTAATGTAATTAAAAAGAGGGGATCGTTCTCATTAAATGAACAATTATTTGTTAATACTGGGACAGGATTTATTGAAAGAGATCTATATGTATCATCTATAAGAGATGAGTATATTAAAGTTAATGGATCATACTCGCTCAAAAATGGGAATCAGATTAAAGGAAGAACGAGTGGTGCAATTGCAGATGTAAGTTCCGTCACCGAAAATAAATCCAGATTTAAAACGAATTATTCATCAAAACAAAATCTTGGGTGGAGAAATGACATTGGAAAACTTAGTGAAGATTATCAAGTTACTCCAAATAATGATTACTATCAAAATCTTTCATATTCAATTAAAAGTCCTATAACTTGGGATAAACTTTCCTCACCCGTCAATAGTATTGTTCATCCAATAGGATTGAAAAACTTTGCAGATGTTGGAATTATCTCAACAACAAATGCTTCCGTAGGATTGTCTGGAACAACAAATAGTATAACGGTTTTAGATGTTATTGGAGAAAAGAGAGTAGATATTATTAATAATTTTGATAATGTTATTGACTATGAAGTAAGGTCAAATCCAGAACAATCTAAATTTCTCAAAATTCAAAATAGAAAACTAACAGATTATACAGAATGTAGAACTAACAGAGTATTAATTCATGATGATATTAGTGATAAATTTTCAAGTAGGGGATTTGAAGATCCCTTCGTGGAAATAGAAGAAATTGATGCTATTGACACTCATGTTAGATATACGGTGCAAATTGTAGATCCTGATACTTATGATTCTCAAATAACAGAATTAGTTCTACAAACAACAACATTAGATTCTGTTTTATTTGAAAAGTATACGGCGTATACGAATGAATTGCTTGGTGAGTTTAGCGCAAATGTTGATGATTCTGGAAGAAAAACCTTAATATTCACACCAACTAATAGATTTACGAGAGATCATGATATAAAGGTATTGAAAAAGACTTTTTCTTCGAGTGAAAGTGGAACAGGAATAGGAACTAATACATTTGGATCTATTAACTTAATAGGATCAAATATTATTGGAATTTCTAGCGTTGGAACAGCAAATAGTGTAAGAACTCTTGCAGAATTTTCAAATATAAATTTTAATGGATTATTTGCAAATATAGAAATTACAAATAATTTAAGTAAAGAAGTTAATTATGTTGAAGCTGCATTAGATTTTGATGGATCTAACACTTATTTAAGTGAATATTATTTTGATACGAAAACTCAATCATACAGTTCGTCATCTATTGGTCTTGTAACTGCAATTTATGATTCCACTTCTGGAATTGTATCATTTAGAGTTCAAAATGAAGAGAATAATCTTATAGATGTTAAAGCAAGTATTGTAGGATTTGCTGCAACTAGTTCTGGCATTGGAACATATAGATTTTTAGTTAGTGGTCAACCATCTGGATCTGAAAGAAGTGCTAGATTGGAATCAACTGTTGGTGTTGGAACAACATCTGTTATGGTTGGAGTATTTGATCTGGAACTAATATCATCAGTATCATCTATTGTAAGAGTTTCTTCTGGAAGTAGTTCTGCAATTCATCAGGTTTCAATATTAAATGACAGAACTAATACGACTATTGTTCCTGGACCATTTTCACCATCCAATAATGTAACTGGTCTTGGAACTTTTGGTGGAGAAACTATTGGAAATAAATTCTATTTAAATTTTTATCCAGATTCTTTGAGTTCGAACACAAATGTTCAGGGATTTAATGAAGTTTTCTATACTTATAGTGATTTTGAAAATACTCCCGGAGTATTGACATATGGAAAATCAACGCAATCTATATTTCTTTCAGCATATGACAGCATAAATGGCACAAGAGCTAACAAAGTTAATTTTACTTTAAAGCATGAAGGAACTCCAATTTACAAAAAAACATTTGACCCATCAGACACTGCTACTGTTGATTTTTCAACAGGTATATTTACAATTAGAAATCACTTCTTCAACACTGGAGAAGAATTAACTTACACTCCAAAATCAACGTTCATTGGAGTAGGACAAAGTGCAATCGGAATTGGAGCAACGGCAAATTATCTTGGTATTGTTACAAATAAACTTCCAGAAAAAGTTTATCCTATTGCTATCACACCAGATACATTTAAATTAGCAACACAAAGATCTTATGCCAATTTGGGTATTGCAATAACATTTACTAACTCCGGACTTGGCAATGCTCATGAGTTAGAGATGAGCAAAAAACTATCTAAGAGTGTTATTTCTCTTGATGGTATTGTCCAACAACCAATAACATTTACTCCAATATCTCATAAACTTCAATACAATAGTGGATCAATTAGTGCGGGAATTGCTACATTTAATCTTAGTGGCATTTCCTCAATACAACCAAGAGATATTTTAAAAATTGATAATGAATATATGAAAGTTATTGAAATTGGAATAAGCTCAAATACTGGTGGAAATATCACCGGTATTATTAATTCAAGTGGAATTGCAACTTTTCCAACAGTTTCTGTTGTTAGAGCATCTGTTGGTAGTACCGCAGCAACACACAATGATGGTGCCAATGTTCAAGTTTATCGTGGATCTTTTAATATTGTTGGCACTGAAATTTGGTTCGCAGATCCACCAAAAGGAAATACGAGAGCAAGAAGAGATGCAAGCAATCTTCCTTATGTAAGGGCACAATATGCTGGAAGAACTTTCCTAAGATCAAACTATGACACCAATATGATATTTGATGATGTTTCTGATCAATTCACCGGAATCGGAAAAACATACACAATGACAGTTGAGGGAATTAATACAACAGGAATCTCTATTGGTAATGGAATATTGTTTATTAATGGAGTTTTCCAAACTCCAACAACAATTAATAATGCAGGAAATAACTATGAATTTGTAAATGACAACGTTGCTGGTATTTCTAGTGTTGTATTTACGGGAATCACTTCAACAGATGGAACTTATATTAAATCTGATTTTGATATCAATCAAAATCAACTTCCAAGAGGTGGTTTAATTGTTTCTCTTGGATCAACGCCTGGTCTTGGATATGCTCCTTTGGTTGGAGCAAAAGTAAAAACTGTATTAAATGGATCTGGAACTGTTATCAACATAACAGGCATCTCTCATACGGGTCCTGGACAATCAATTAGCACGGCATCTTATAACAACCAAACTGGCATCATTGAAATAACAACAACAACTGATCATGGTTTTGTTGGTGGTGATAGAATTAAGTTAGTTGGGTTGGGATTCACTTGCCCATCTGGTGCTGGAATTGTATCTTACTTCCCCTCACGTGGTTTAGATTATTCTTATGACATTGTTAATATCATTTCTGCACAATCATTTGCAGCAAATGTTGGAACTAGCACGTTACCACATAATTATATTGGATTTGGTACTGTCTTCCCTTGGTATGATCTAAATTATGGATCTGGATATAGGGGAACTGTTTCAATAGGTATTACAGATTCTAATCATACAGGATCAGCAGCAACCATTTCTGCGACAGTCGGTGCGGGCGGAACACTGTCATTCATCGTTGTTGGTGGTGGATCTGGTTATGTAGATCCATATATTAGCATACCAGAACCAATATATGAAAATCTACCTGTTATTGGCGTTTCAAGAGTTGGCGTTGGATCAACAACTCAGACTGGATCTAATTTACTTATGAATGTTAAAATTGGACCATCACCATCAACTGTTGGAATTGGTTCAACATTGTTTATTGTTGAATCTTTCCAAATATCAAGACCAGGATATGCATTTCAGATTGGAGATGTATTTAAACCAGTTGGCCTCGTGACTGCAAAGGATTATATACAACCTTTACAAGAATTTCAACTTGAAGTGGTTGAAACATTCCAAGATTTCTTCTCTTCTTGGTCTTTTGGAGAAATTAATTATATTGATAGTATTTCTACACTACAAAATAGCAATAGAACAAGATTTCCCTTATTTTATAATGGACAATTGTTAAGTTTTGAAATTGATTCTAGTAATCCACTTTCTAGTGCAATAAATCTTGACGCTGTGCTTTTAATTTTTGTTAATGGTGTTATACAAGAACCATCTTTTGCATATAGATTTTTTGGGGGAACATCGTTTGAATTTACGGAAGCACCAAAATCATCCGATAAGGTTGATATTTTCTTTTATATTGGTCAAAATGGTGTTGATATTTCATTGATTGATATTAATGAAACAATGAAAATTGGTGACGATGTATTTGTTAGAAAAAATCCTTTTTACTCATCAATACCAGATCAACAAAGAGATAGAACAATTGTAGATATTAATGGATCAGATACTATTGAAACTGATACCTATGTTGGAAGTGGAATTAATGAGTCTTTGTACAGACCAATAGAATGGATTAAGCAAAAAAAAGACAAGTATATTAAGGGGGATGTGGTCTATAAAACACGCGATTCACTTGAACCATTTGTTTATCCAACTGCCAAAATTATTGGAGATATTGAAGTGGGAACTTCTGATATTTTTGTTGATGATGCACAATTCTTTAATTATGAAGAAAATAATTATGGAATCACAATAACTTCTGTTGATGGACTTATAGTTCAGGGAACAGACCCAGTTGCAGCAGCATTTACCGCAACGGTTTCAGCAGCTGGAACTATTTCTGCAATTACAATTACTAATCCAGGAATTGGATATTCGACAAATGTTCCAATTAAAATTTCTATTCCGAGAGTTGGTATTGGAACATTTAGTCTAGAATATGTTGGGTTGGGTACTGGTGTTGGTATTGGAATAACCGCAACGGCAACTGCTAATGTTTCTGGGGGTCAGATTGTTTCCGTAACAGTCACTAATCCAGGATTTGGATATACGATTGCACCAAAACTTATTATTGAAGTTCCCCCAATAGAGACTGAAAAAATCACAGGTATTGCAAATGTTCAGGGATTTAGTGGTATTATTACTGGTATTACAACCACAACAGGAATTGGTGGCCATCCGCTGGCATTAAAGATTAATTTCCGTGCCAATGCTTCAGATGCTAACGACTTGCAACCAGGATATCCAATTTTGGTTTACAACACAACCGTTGGAACTGGTGTAACATCGGTTAATAGTGGTAATACATCTATTGTAGGAATAGGTACTAGTTTCTTAGATAATGTTTATATTGTGAACTCTAAAGTTAATTTTGGACCTAACGCCGAGATTATTTGTAATATTAAGACTGATAGCAATATTGTTGGAATCGCAACCACAGGATCCCTTACACTGCCACTAGGTAGAGTTTCTTGGGGAAGGTTATATAACTTTACCAGTAGAATAAATCCAATTTCTATTGGAGTTACTGGATTGATAGTAGATTCTGGATTATCGACATTTCCAACTATTCAGAGAAGAACATTTGGATTGAGAAATAGTGGTGCAATTAGAAAACTTTCTAACTTGTAAACATAGGATATAAATACATAAAAAATGTTTAACTTTAACAATGTCAGCACTTGTTACTGATCAATTTAGGATTTTGAATGCTAGTAATTTTGTAGACTCTGTTGAATCCACAAATAACTCGTATTATATTGTTGTTGGATTGCCAAATCCAGCAACCGTAGGTTTTGGTAGATCTACAACTTGGAATATTAATCCTCCGGCACCGATAGATAATTTCTCATATGTAGAACACTATTCTGATACTATCTTATATGGTAAAAGAATAACCTCTGCAAATATTAGAAGAATAATCAGAAGAATAGATTGGGCGGCAGGGAGTAGATATGAAATGTATAGGGATGATTATAGCATTCTTAATCCAAGTCCATTAACTAATTCATCCAGACTATATGATGTAAATTATTATGTAATGAATAGTGATTACAGAGTTTATGTTTGTATTCAAAACGGATCTAGTGGAACAAATCCAAAGGGCAATGTTTCGCAAGATGAACCAACATTTACTGATCTAGAACCATCAAGAGCCGGAGACAGCGGAGATGGATACATTTGGAAATATTTATTTACTATCTCTCCGAGTGATATTGTTAAATTTGATTCTACGGAATATATAACTGTTCCAAATGGTTGGTTGACATCAACAGACTCTCAAATATTGGCGATTAGAGAATCAGCAAATTCTGATGAAAACAATAATCAAATTAAAACTGTATATATTGAAAAATCTGGCGCAAATTATTCCAATGGATTGGGTCAGGAGTTTAACATTCTTGGAAATGGGACAGGAGGTAGAGTTCGAGTAGATGTTGAAGGTGGAAAAATAACAAATACTGTTGTAACGTCAGGTGGAAAAAATTATAGTTATGGATTAGTTGATTTGGGAGCAATTAATTTAAGTTCTACTGGAACTAGTGCAAAGTTAGTTCCTATAATTCCTCCATCAAAAGGACATGGTTACGACATATATACCGAATTAGGAACTGATAAAGTTTTAGTATATGCAAGATTTGATGATTCTACGAAAGATTTTCCAATTGATACTAGTTTTGCACAAGTATCAATTATAAAAAATCCAACAGCTTTTGGATCTTCGGCAATATATACGGATAATAGTTTTACTGGATTATATTCAATAATGTTTTCATCTATTACAGGAACACCAACAGTAGGTGAAAAAATTGAGCAGATTGTTTCTGGTGGTTCTGGTAAAGCATTTGGTTATGTTGCTTCCTGGGATAGTGAGGCAAAAATATTAAAATATTTTACAGATCGTTCTCTATATTTTAATCAAACAACATATGATCAACAAGATTATGTTGGAATTTCAACAAATGGTAGATTATATCCATTTGAACCCTCTGCTAATCAGGTTATAGGAAAATCATCTGGATTCTCGGCTTCAATATTTACTGGATTTTCTGGAATATCAACAAATCCAACGGGCACGAAACTAATTAATCTTGGTGTTAATTTTACTTCTGGGTTAGCAACTCCTGAAATAAATAAAGGATCGGGAGATATAATTTACCTAGACAACAGACCTACAATTAGTAGGAGTGCCCGCCAAAAAGAAGACATCAAAATAGTATTGGAATTTTAAAAAAATGCCACAAAAGACTAATCTCAATGTAAGTCCTTATTATGACGATTTTGATAAGGCAGATAATTATTATAGAGTTCTTTTCAAACCCGGATATCCCGTTCAAGCAAGAGAACTAACAGGATTACAGTCTATTTTACAAAATCAGATAGAATCTTTTGGAAGTCATATCTTTAAAGAAGGTTCCATGGTAATTCCTGGAGGAGTTACTTGTGATAATGCCTTTACAACCATTAAAGTAAATAATGATCATCTTGGTATTGATGTTACAGTCTATCTTGATGCGTTAAGAAATGCTAATACTGGTAGAGGTACGAGGGTAAGGGGTCAAACGTCGGGAGTTGTTGGTACAATTAAAGGATATCTTTTACCACCAGATGAAGGTGTTGAACAAATAACACTTTTTATCAAATATAATGAGGGCGCTAATGATGGTGAGGGAGTAGAATTTATAGATGGTGAGATATTAACACTTGAAGAAAATGTAACATATGGAAATACTACTCTGAATAGTGGGGATACTATTTTAACTCTTATTTCAACTAACGCAACTGCTACTGGATATGCTGTTGGAGTTTCAAGGGGAGTATATTTTATTAGAGGTACTTTTGTTGATATTCCAAATACCCAAATTATCTTAGATCCTTACAATAATGAACCATCATATAGAGTTGGTTTTGATATTCTTGAAGAGATTGTTTCTTCCGATGATGATTCAGATTTGAATGATAATGCAAGAGGATTTACTAATTATGCAGCTCCTGGAGCCGATAGATTAAAAATTAGCGTAAAATTATCCAAAAAACAACTACTAGATTTTAATGATACGAACTTTGTAGAGTTAGTTAAGGTTGATCAAGGTAAAATTAAAAAATTACAAAATAAATCAGAATATAGCGTAATTAAAGATTATTTCGCTAAAAGAACCTTCGAAGAGTCTGGTAATTATGCAATAAATCCATTTACGATATCGGTTGCAGATTCTTTAAACAATGAAATTGGCAATGGTGGACTTTACATCGAAGGACAAAGAACAGAACAAGGTAATATTCCAACAGACAGTTTAATGTCTGTTAAAGTTTCTGCTGGAACCGCATATGTAAGAGGATTTGATATTGATTTGGTTGGTGGTGCAGTAGTAGATGTTCCAAAACCGAGAACGACCAAAAAAGTTGATGGTGCTTTGGTTCCGTTTGGAATGGGAAGTCTTCTAAAGGTTAACAATGTTCATGGGGTTCCATATTTAAACATTGGTGCGTCACAGAGTGGTGCTCAAACAACGCAAGCAAACATTATAGAACTTTATAATAGGAGAAGAGATGCCTCCGGAGATGGTCCTGGAACTGCTGGTGGTGGTGGAATTAAAATTGGTGAGGCAAGGGTTTATTGGTATGGCGTATCGGATGCGCCATATACCGGAGATAGTACAACTTGGGATTTATACTTATTTGATGTTCAAACATATACAACTCTGTATCTTGCAAAGGACTATACTACAACAGAAGTTCCTTTAACTTCAATTATAAGAGGTTTATCTAGTGGTGCAACAGGTTATCTTTCAGCGAAACCAAATGCTTCTGCATATAGTTTGTCGCAAACTTCTGGAACATTTTTGGTTGGTGAACAAGTTATTATTAATGAAAATCCAGAACTTAAAATTGGAATACAAGCACTAAATGCATATGCGGTAGAAGATATTAAATCCGTTTATCAAGATTCGACTGCTCTGAATAGTGCTTTACAAACGGACTTTTTTGCAGATGCAGTTTTATACGAAAGAACCCCACCTAATTTTTCTATTACAGATAAATTAACAGTTAATGGTGGAACCACAGGAAAAGTGCCCGGAAGATTTTTTAGTGGTGTTACCGGAATTAAAACAGAAGCGATAATTAAATATCAAAGGGGACAAAATGATCCAAACTACAATAGAATTACAAGTATTGCTCCAGACGGAACTTCAATAGGACTTGCAGCTGCTGGCGTTGCTATTACTTCTGTTGCAAGAGCAGCAGTAGAGGATGGGGACTCAGTATTTTCTTTGATGGAACCAAAAATAACAAATCTTAGTTCATCTGGTTTGTATGCAAATCTACCAAAATTAAATATTGCTTCCGTTGATTTATCTCAATCAGAGCTTACGATTACGAAACAAATCACAGGTAAATCAACAAATGCATCTGGATCTTTAACAATTACAATATCTGATGCATTAGATTCTACGAGTGGAATTACTAGTGTATTTTTTGAATCTTTTGATGCCGAAAGATATTCAATACACTATAGTGATGGAATTACCGATGAATTAAATTCTGGTAAATTCACACTTGGTGCAAATGGAAATACAGCAACCTTTATTGGATTGAGAATAAATCAATCCAATGTTACTGTTATTGCAACATTAAAGAAAAGACAAGTTACAAATAAATCGAAAGATTTTATAAGAAGCAGACAAATATCTGTTACTAGAACTAGTGGAATTTCTACACAAACTGGATCATCTGCTACCGGATTAAGCACAAGTAAATATTATGGATTAAGAGTTGAAGATAAAGAAATATCATTGAATGTTTCTGATGTCGTCAATATAAGAGCAGTATATGAATCAACAGATACGACTACTCCAGTTTTAGATAAATTGACATTTGCAACTGGATTGGCATTGGATACAAATGCTATTACCGGAGAAAAACTGGTAGGGCAAAATAGTAGATCAGTAGCACAAATAGTTAACAAAACATCATCAACAATAGAATTTGTACCATTAAATGAAAATAAATTTGAAGTTGGTGAAAATGTAGTTTTTAAAGAATCTTCTATTAATGCAATTATTCAGCAAATAACACCAGGCAGATATATTAATAGAACTACCAATTATATTTTAGATAAAGGTCATAAAAACCAATACTGCGACTACTCTAAGTTAATACGAAAATCGGGAAGTGCAATTCCAGCCCGTCAATTATTAGTAATCTTAGATTATTATAAGGTAACAAGTGGAAATAGTGGGGATATTTTCACAATAAATTCTTATACTGAAGATAGGTATTCTAATGATATACCATCAGTTCCAGATGGAAATCGTGTTTCTGATATTCTCGATTTTAGACCAAGAGTTCAGGAATTTGATCCTTCAACAACAAATG
>Ga0169931_10006056_pt1 | contig 18326 bp, 11 predicted proteins | sample Kivu_15m_20L_FD_129675 | JGI IMG/M metagenome (GOLD analysis project Ga0169931, IMG submission 129675) | Freshwater microbial communities from Lake Kivu, Western Province, Rwanda to study Microbial Dark Matter (Phase II) - Kivu_15m_20L... | ecosystem: Environmental > Aquatic > Freshwater > Lake... | reverse complement strand
CTCCAACATGTTCGCGGCCATGGCGTTCCCCGACTTCTCGGCCGTCGGCACAAGCGTAGGCATCAAGTTCATTCTCATGTTTGCGCTGGTCGGCACCCTCGAGTCGCTGCTCAGCGCCAAAGCGATCGACCTGCTGGACCCCTGGCAGCGCAAAACCAACATGGACCGCGACCTGATCGCGGTCGGCGTCGCCAACACCGCCGCCTCCTTTGTCGGCGGCCTGCCCATGATCTCCGAGAACGTCCGGTCATCGGCCAACATCAACAACGGAGCGCGCACCCGCTTTGCCAACCTCTGGCATAGCGTATTCCTGCTTGGGTTTGTCGCCCTGCTGCCCATGCTGATCAACCGCATCCCGCTGGCCGCGCTGGCCGCCATGCTGGTGTACACCGGCTTTCGTCTGGCCTCACCCAGAGAGTTTGTGCACACGTTCAAGGTCGGACCCGAGCAGCTGCTCATCTTCATGACCACGCTGCTGCTGACCCTCGCCACCGACCTGCTCATCGGCATCGCCGGCGGCATCGCCGTGAAGTTCATGATTCACCTGTACAACGGCGCTCCGCTGAGTTCACTGTTCAAGGCGCAGTTCGAAGTCGACACCAGCGACCCTACGCACACACGCGTCACCGTGCGAAACGCGGTCGTGTTCTCGAACTGGATCACCTTTCAGAAGCAAATTCGTGCCCTTGCGGCACAGCAGGATGTCACCATTGACCTGTCCGAAGCCCGCCTCGTGGACCACACGGTCATGGGCAAGCTCGCGCAGCTCATCAAGGACGTGCGCACCGGTGGCCATGAACTCGACATTGTCGGGCTAGACGGTCATGCCAGCCTGAGCAACCACCCCGAGGCCGCGCGAAAACTGCCGAAGCGGGCCGCATCGCTCTGACGGTTTGCAGGGCGTTGCCCGCGTACCACCGCCCTGAAAACACGAACCTCCGCGTCACGTCGCACCCTGACGCATGACGCCCTCGCCTCCAATACCGCGACGACGTCAAAACCGCGGCGGCGGATCGATCACAATCGACTTCGGACGCGTCGGACAGGACGGAATGCATCGACCGCAACCGATGCAGTGCCGAGGATCAATCCATGGGCGGTCGTCATCGTCGAACAGGATCGCGTCTTCGGGATAGGGGCACGCCTTCAGGCAGTTGGTGCACGGAATGTCGTTCCACGCGCGGCAGGTGTCGCGGTTGAGTCGCGCCACCCCCATGAAGGTGTCGCGCATGTCCATGACCTGAAGGGCGCCGGTCGGGCAGGCCGGCATGCACGGCGCGTCGGTACACACCACGCAGGGCCGGTAGCGGTTGGGGTCCAGAAAAGGGGTACCCGAGGCCAGGCCCGCCTGATCGTCGAGGTTCAGGATGGCGCCCGCCGGGCACGCCTTCACACATTCGCCGCACCGCGTGCACGCCACCAGGAACTCGAGCTCACTCACCGCGCCGGGAGGCCGGCACACCCGCGGCGCAAACCGGTCTGCGAATCCCTCGACGGCCAGCTCGGTGACCACCGCACCCACCTCGCGGACGCGATGCAGCCCCTGCACAAGCAGGTCGCGTTTGCTGAACTTGGGGTCGCTCACGCGCAGGCTCGCGGGGCAAAGCAGAAAACGAAACGGGGCGTCGGCCGGGACGCTACGCATGTTCGCCGGGCACGCAAGCGTCGGCCACACACGTGTCGCCAAAATGTTGCGCGACAGTGCCTGTGCTTTGCCGGACCTTCATGAAGATATGCCATGTCACGCGCCTGTTACCGCAAATCTGCCAGACCGACGCCTCGTCGGTCGCCGCCATGGTCTGGTCCATGTCCACCACTTACCGGGCACACACACATCGCGTGGAAGGCATCGATACCACGCATCTGCCTCCTCACCGGTTGCGCGGCACCGATCCCGACATGCTGCTGTCCCGACGCAACCAGCTGCGCGTGTCGCCTGCGGGTACACCCTGCAGCCTGCCGTCGATCCCCGCCGCGCTGCCGTTGCAGATGCACCCGGTGGAGTTCGGTCAGGTGGCGCTCGCGGCGCTGCTCAAACGCCCCGTGCGAGCGCTGGAATGGGGTTCCGGCGGCACCACCGCCGCGTTGTTGAGCCTGCTGCCGACGCTGCAGACGCTGGTGTCGGTAGAACACAACGTGGACTGGCACACCCACGTGCTGCAGACCATCGAAGACCCGCGCCTGCAGCTGCTTTTGTGCCGACCGGGCGTCGAAGAACCCCAGCCCGACGCGACCATGCCAGCGAAGAAGCGGGCAGCCGTGCTCAAACGCTTTGCCGACCAGTGCGAGAAGCAGCCGTCGCTGCTGGGTGATTACGTGACGCGGCCCGGGGAGCTCTTCTCGAGCTACGACCTGATTCTGGTGGACGGACTGGCGCGCCGCGCCTGCCTGAAAAGGGGGTATGAGCTGCTGGCCCCTGGCGGGGTCATGCTGTTGCACGACGCACAGCAGCCGCATTATCGGGCGACGCTCGCATCGTTCCCCGAGCATCGGTTTCTGGACCCGTGGGTTCAGGGCCAGCTGTGCATGGTTACACGCCCGCTGCCGTGAACTCGGGGTGTCGAACAGGCGCAGGCAGGGCGGAATACGACCGACCGATCGCCCCCTTGACGGAATGAGGCGCTCCCATCAGAAGGGTGCCCGTACTGTATCCCCGAGGCTCCCTTGAGTACTGTGACCGCATTGGACTCTGAACAGCTGGCGCTGGATGTCGGCGAGCTGCTGATTGTTGGCTTTGATGGCTACGAGCTGAGTCCGGGCGTGAGAGAGGCGCTGCAGGCGAAGCAGATTGCCGGTACCATCCTGTTCTCGCGCAACATTCAGTCCGTCGAGCAGGTGGCCGCGCTCAACGAGGCGACGTACGAGGCCGCAGGCAACGACCGAACGCCCTTTATCTGTGTGGACCAGGAGGGCGGTCGCGTGCAGCGCATGCGCGACCCGTTTGTGCGTATGCCGCCCATGGCGCTGGTAGGACAGGCGGGCGACCTGGATTTGGCTGCTAAAATCGGCGAAGATATCGCTTCAGAGCTCACAACAGTCGGCTTCAACCTCGATTTTGCGCCCTGCGCCGATGTTTTTACCAATCCAGAAAATACGGTCATCGGCGACCGCGCGTTCGGAACCGACCCCGAAACGGTCGGACGTTTTGCCGGCGCGGTCATGCTGGGGCTGAACATGGGCGGTGTGGTGCCTTGCGCCAAACACTTTCCCGGCCATGGCGATACCCTGCTGGATAGCCACGAGGCGCTGCCCACGGTGGACCAGCCGCTGGAGCGGCTACAGCAGGTTGAGCTGCGCCCCTTCGAGCTGCTGATTCGGGGCCAGGTGCCCATGATCATGACGGCGCACGTCATGGTCCCTGCCGTGGACGCACAGTGGCCGGCCACGCTCTCGCCGCAGTGGCTCACCCGAGTTCTGCGGCAGCAAATGAAGTACGGTGGCGTCATCATCTCCGATGACCTCGAGATGCGCGCGGTCGCCGACCGCTGGAGCATCGAGGAGTTGACCGAGCGCGCGCTGCACGCCGGCGTGGACATGTTTCTGATTTGCCAGAGCGAAGCAAAGTGGCGCGCTTGCCACGCCACCCTCATGGCGCTGGGTCAGCGCTCCGAACGCGAACGCGAGCTCATCGCCATGGCTGCGGGTCGCGTGCGCGCCCTGCGCCGCGACTGGCTGCGCCGCACCGGTAGCGAACAGCCGCGAACGCTGCTGGGCTCGCCCGAAGTGCAGGGGCGGGTCGATCGGGTGCGCGAGCTCGCTGGAGCCCGGGCATGAGCGCCGTGCGCCCGGCGGCGGCCCGCGGGTCAGACGACCCCCGTGGGATTCAGGACCGGGTCAAACAGGAAAAGCGAAACATGTGGGCCTTCCTGTCCCTCTTCATGGGGGTCTGCGCCTGGGTGCCCCTGTTGATTCTTCTCGCCGCACCGCTCAGCCTTGGCTTTGCCGTCATCGCCTTTGCCACCTCGCGACGTCAGCATCACACACGCGGTGTCGCCGCAGCCGGATACGGTGTGTTTCTGACCCTGTTTGCCATCGTCCTGCACTCGTCGTTCGCGCTCTTCGCGTCGGCCATTGGCTGGGGTGGCCGATGGCTGGGCCTCTGATCCCGCCCACTGAATCGACCACCACGTCGGCCAGCACCGATGCACCCGTCCTTTTTCTGCCCGGCGGGGTCGCTGTGCAGGCACCGCCGCCTTCCAGCCTGCCGCCCAACCGGTTTCGCCGCTCAGACCAGCGACCCGCCCGAAGCGTGCTCCCCGTGCTGCTGGCCTGCATGGCGATCGCCGGCGTTTGCTTTGGCCACACCGTGCACTACGCCGTCGGGCTCAACGATTTCTGGTACCTGAACTTTCTGGGGCTGCAGGTCGATCCGGGCAACCTCGCGACGTGGCGCAACGGCTTTTACCCGTGGGGTACCGCGCTCCTGTATGCGCTGTTTGCCCCGTGCCAGCCACTGGTCAGCATGACCTACCTGTCGCTCTCCATGGCCCTGCTCTGCGTGACCACCATTCACGTGACCGCGCAAAAACTCGCCGGGGTCCGCACCGCAAACGCGGCCAGCGTGGTGCTGCTGCTGTCGCCGTGGTTTATGGTGTACGCGGTCACCCAGACCCCCGACATGCTCACCATGACCCTGCTGACGCTGGGCGTGGCCTTGCTGCTGATCGCCCGGCAACCCGGCCTGTCGCAGCTGGTCGTGGCGGCGCTCGCGTTGGGCCTCGCCGGTTCGCTGCGCGCCCATACGGCGCTCATCACCCTGCCTTTGGTGCTGGCGCTGGCATACTACGACGAACACCGACGCACCCGCTGGACCCTTTTGCTGGCTCTTGTCGCAGTCTTTCCCCTGTTTCAGACGCTCGTCAACCTCGCCGCCGGCTACCCACCCTTCCACACCGCGCAGACCTTCAATCTGTACAAGGCCATACACGGTGTGGAGTGGCTGTATGTGTCCAGCATCCGGCTGACCGTCACTCCGCTGGAGCTTATCGCCGGCGCCCCCTGGACCTTCTTTCGCAATGTGGGCCTCGCCATGTTCGGGCAGGCGGTGCTCGCGACGCCCGTTTTCCTCGGCACCACGCGACTGGTCGCCATTGACCCCGGGCGAGCGCACGTCTGGCGCGCGCTGCGCGTCGCTTCCATCGCCTATGTCGCGCTGTCGGCGCTGGGCGACAGCACCCGCGCAGGGCTGCTGATTCTGCCAGGCAGCGTGCTCGCCCTGGCGGCGCTGGTCGCGCCCAACGAAAATGCGCCCTGGATGGTGTACGAACGACCCAGAGAGAAGCCTTCACGCCTGACGCCTTTTTTCCTGTGGGGAATCGCCGGCGCCCTCTCCATCGTGGCCGTGGGCCACGTCTCGTGGGAGTGGCACCGCCGCAGTGCCACCTACGAACGCAACCTGGCCGTGCAGGAACATTTGCGAACCCACGGGGAGCTGCCTGACCGCGCCGATGCCATCTGGTCCAACGACTTTGACCTGTGGGTTCCATCCGTCGCTCCCTTTCGCACCCGCCACAACGGCGGCTGGGCCCGCGTTGACCTGGCCGGCTTTGACTCGGCCTCCCCGGAGCTATGCCTCGAAAACGCCGCATGCCTGCACGCATCCGCGCTCGCTACCGGCATCTCGGTCGTCGCCTGGTGTTCTTTGGGCGACCGATTGCCGGGCGCACTGCAAAACGAGCTGGCACAGGACCCTGCTGCGCTGGCTCCGTCGGGCCTGCTCGCCCTTGGTCGCTCTCGTGATTGCCTTCTCTTTCGGGTGGCAGTACCCGGCTTGTCAGGCGCAGGCACTTCCACTGCGCCGTAACGCCTCTCTTTTCAGGAGCTGGTGCCATGGCGGATGGCGGTTTACCCCACCTGGTGATTCTTGGCGGCGGATTTGGCGGGATTGCCGCAGCGCAGGCCCTTCGCAACGCGCCCGTACGCATCACCCTGATCGATCGCAGAAATCACCACCTGTTTCAGCCGCTGCTCTATCAGGTCGCGACCGCCGCCCTGAGCGCACCCGATATCGCAGCGCCCATTCGGCACATCCTGCGCAAACAGAAGAACGTCACCGTCCTCATGGCCAACGCCGAGCGCATCGACACCGCGTCACGCACCGTGATGCTCAGCGACGGTGAGGTCACCTTTGACTGGCTCATCGTCGCCACCGGAGCCACCAACTCGTTCTTCGGAAACGACCACTGGGAAGCCTTTGCCCCCGGCCTGAAGACCCTTCCCGAGGCGCTCCGCATTCGCAATCGCGTGCTCACCGCGTACGAGAACGCCGAGCGCGAGACCGACCCCGCGGCGCAGCAGGCCTGGCTGACCTTCGCGGTTATCGGAGCCGGCCCCACCGGCGTCGAAATGGCTGGAGCCCTCTCCGAGATCGCCCGCACGACGCTGACCCGCGATTTCCGTAATTTCAACCCTCAGCAGGCTAAAGTACACCTGATAGAGGGTATGAGCCGCGTATTGGGCGCATTTCCCGAAGATTTATCCGCTTCGGCGCTGCAGCAGCTCACATCCATAGGGGTTGACACCATCTTCAACGAACGCGTCACCAACATCACCGCCGAGGGGCTGCAGGTGGGCGACCGCTGGATTCCCTGCCGCACGGTCGTCTGGGCAGCGGGCGTCAAGGCCGAGCCCGTCGTGGGAACGCTGGGGCACGAATCCGACCGCATGGGCCGCGTCAAGGTCGCGCCCGACACAAGCCTGCCCGGCAACCCAAGGGTCTTTGTCATTGGCGACACGGCGCATCTTGCGGTCGATGGCACGCCGCTGCCCGGTGTTGCGCCCGTCGCCATGCAACAGGGGCAGCATGCCGCACGCATGATCGTCCGCCAGCTGCAGGGCAAGCCCACAGAACCCTTCGTCTATTTCGACAAAGGCTCCATGGCCACCATTGGTCGGCGCCGCGCCGTCGCCATGACCGGAACCGGCACGCGCTGGCCAAGACCCGCGCCCGTCATGAAGTTCACCGGATGGCTCGCCTGGCTGGCCTGGCTCTTTGTGCACGTGCTGGTGCTGGTCGAGTTCCGAAACCGCCTGGCGGTTCTGCTGGACTGGGCCTGGGCCTATGTGACCTACCAGCGCAGCGCGCGCGTCATTCTCAATCCGCGGGACGACAACTGAGCCCAGACGGCGGCACGCGCGATTTCGCAACGAGCCGCGCGCACACAAACCGATGCTTGCGTTACTCGCCACACGATTTCATAACCACTCGGCGCACCCGGAGTTGGTCATGTTGTTGTCTTCGATTCGCCGCCTGACGCCGCTGGCATTCCTCTCGCTGTTTTTTCTGACCTCGTGTGGCGACCCCGACGCCGGCGCAGTCGCCGACGACGCCACGCCCGACACCGGCCGCGACGACCGCCCTGCCGAGGCCGACTGCGGCGACGGCGAGCTGCAGGAAGGCGAAGAGTGCGACGACAGCAACCGAACCAATGGCGACGGCTGCTCCCGGGATTGCCTGCGTGAGCCCGCCGAACTCTGCGCTCCGTGCGCATCCGACGACGACTGCGGCCGCGACATCGACTGGTGCATTCGCGTGGACGGCGAGCGCGTATGCGCCCGCGACTGCAGTCAGGAAGCCTGCCCCACCGGCTATGTGTGCTCGCCGGTCACACGCGAGGACGGCCGCGTCGCCGGTCAGTGCCTGCCCGAACGTGGCATCTGTGGCGGCTGCGCCGACGCCGACACCGACGGCATCTGTGACGAGACCGACGTCTGCCCCGGAGCCGACGACACCCTGGACGCCGATTCCGATGATATTCCCGATGGTTGCGACGTCTGCCCCACCGGCGACGACCGCATCGACACCGACAACGACGGCACCGCCGACGCCTGCGACACCTGCCCCGACGACCCCGGGCGCGCCCTGCCCACCGACGGACCTTGTCAGGGCGGCGGATGCACCAGCGACGCCGACGGTGACACCGTGTGCGATGATGCCGACGCCTGCCCCACCGGCGACGACCGCATCGACACCGACAACGACGGCACCGCCGACGCCTGCGACACCTGCCCCGACGACCCCGGGCGCGCCCTGCCCACCGACGGACCTTGTGACGGCATTGTCTGCTCGAACGACGCCGACGGTGACGGCGTATGTGACGACACGGACCGTTGCGCCGGCGGCGACGACCGCATCGACAGCGATTCTGACGGGATCCCCAACGCGTGCGACGACTGCCCGACCGACCGCAACGATGACAGCGACGGCGACGGCAGCTGCGACTCCGCCGACCTCTGCCCCACCGGCGACGACACCCTCGACACCGACCTCGACGGCACACCTGACGCATGCGACGCGTGCCCGGACTCTGCCCTGGGTGACCTCGACGACGACGGCGTCTGCGACGATGAAGACCTGTGCCCGCTCGGCGACGACACGCTCGACACCGACCGCGACGGCGTACCCGACGCCTGCGAACCGTCCCCCGGCAGCTATGTGTACGACCGGGTACCCATCGGTGGTCTGGGCAATCAGGCCGCTGTGGCCTTTCATCCGTCCAACACCTGGGCTCTCCTGTTGCAACGCACCGAGCTGGTGCGCGTCATTCAGACTGCCGACCTGACAACCGAGTCGTGGGACCCACCCGGCTCGGGCAGCATTTACTGGCAGGACCTGGCCTTCAATCCGGAAGGAACGGTCGCCATTCTGGTGGGCTACCGTATCGCATCCGGCAGCAGCTCCACCACCGGGGTCGTGTATCGATTTGATACCGAAGTCTGGGCGACTGCAGGACTCGCCAGCGCCATCACGGCGCTTACACCCACGGCGGCAGACCGTTACATGGCCGTGGAATTCGATGCGAATTCCGGGACCTTCATTTTACTCAGCGCCAATGGCACAGGTACAACATCGTACAATGTGGCACTTCGTTCGTATGACCCACAGGCAAACACCTTTGGATTTATTGCCGCACAGGCCACCGGCGCAGGTTGCAGCGACTTCGCCTTTGTTGCCAACGAGTTTGGCGATCCCGGCACGCTGATCGTCTGCGGCGAAAATGGCTATGACGCACTCTACTGGACCGAAGTCGGTGGCATTTCGGAGTGGCGCCTGGATTTAGGAAATAATTCCCTCGGAAATACCTCCCGCGTCGCCGCGCACCCCGAAGGAAACTACGCGCTCATGATGTCGTGGTCTGGCGATGCCATTTATCGTTTTCAGGGCGGAATTGTGAACAGCTATGGTGCGGCTCCCCGTTTTTCTACACGCCGCATCTGGGGTGCCGAATTCGCCCCGGACGGCCGACGCGCGCTTATTTACGGGCAATATATGAGTATTACCGGCGGGGCATTCTTCGTTGTGCTCGAATACCGCCACGACGAATACAGCTGCACGTCGCCGTTGACCCCGTCGTGTGACATCACCGAGGTCTCGATTCGAGGCGCCGATGTCGCGCCGTGGATCGCCCCGAGCGGAGCGCGCATCAACGACGCGTCGTGGCGAAGTGACTGCGACGGCGGCCTGCTCGTTGGTGGAAACTCGAGCTTCAGCGGCGAATACGGCCTGGTGGCAACGTTTGAGCTCGAAGGCGGTCGCCCGTGCTGGTGAAGTCGCTGCGCTTACAGACCCTCAAGGTCGGGACGCTTGCGCCGAAAGCTCTCCCACAGCCGGCGGCGCACGCTGATCAGGGTCTCGGCATACAATACCAGCAGCACACAGAACAACAGCACCGGCCACAGAGAGCGCTGCCCAGCCGTTAGTTCGGTGCCGGTTTCGGTTTGGGGCCGGGAGTTTGCTGCGACCGTTTGCGCCTGCAACAGCAGCGACTCATCGAGCCGGGTCGGGTCACTCTCTACGGGGGGGATGTTCGCCGTAAAAGAGAGGGAGTCCACCGCCGACTCCGAATCGCCGCTTCCCACCAGCACCTCATGCAACCCTGTCGCGCGAGGCGTAAAGAGCACCTGGCCATCCTCGGGGAGCAACACCACCCGCTCGCCTTCCGGTGGCAACACAATCACCCGGTCCGGTGTCCACGCTTCCACGTCCAGCTGCAAACGCTGCCCGACCGCCGCCTGTGTGACGGTGGTGCCGCCCTGCTGCGCCAGATACTCGACCATGCGCTGCACCAGCGGCAGAAACGTCGTGCGAATCGGCAGGCTGGTCCAGTCATAATCAATGGAGGTGGTCAGCAGCAGCACGCGCCCTTCTCCCAGCCGCCGCTCGACCAGCGCCGGCCCACCGTCGCCAAAGGAGGCCAGCGTGCGCGCTCCGTCCACCGGCGCAGGCTCCAGCAGCAGGTAAGCAAACACCATGACGCTCTGAATGCTCTCGCCGCCTGGCAGCGAAAATACCCGAAAAATCGGGTGACGGGCGTCCAGCTCAGCCAACCGGGTGGATTTAATGGCCACGTCGGGGTCGTCGGCTGCCGAGAGCCGAGTGATGTCGCGCACCGGTTTGGGCAGCAGGCCGGCAAACAGATTGTTCCAGCGTGCGGGGTCCACATTGTCGCCAGCGGTCAGCAACAGACCACCGCCCTGCTCCACAAACTGAGTGAGCGCGGTCACAGTAGTCGCGGGAAGACCGGCAACATTGGCGAGCACCACCACGTCCACACCGCTCAGCTCGGAGCCCGAGAATCGATCGGCGGTTACCGTGTTGACGGTCGCCGCGGCGTTATCTTCGAACGACGCACCGAGCGCGCGCTCCAGATAAAACAGCTCGTCGTTGTACTGCACCGCGCGAGCGTCACCGTTGACGAGCAGCACGCGGATTCCCTGGTCGAGTCGAATCCGTAATTGCCGCTCGTTATCCGACAAAATACCGTCGTCGTCCTGAATACGCGCCGTTACCGTGTGGGCTCCACCGGCAGCGAACGTGTGCACCCACGACGCCAGAGCTGTACCTTCGGCAGAGATTTCTGTGACGGCGGTGCCGACGGGCACGCCATCGACCAACAGCTCGACCTCGACGGCGTGGCCCGCTTCGTATCCCCATGCCTGAAGGCTCGCAGACAGCCTCCATGCGTCGGAACCGGCGTCGTCGGCCTCGATATAATCCAGCTCTGTAAGGGCAAGGTTGGTGGCATTTCCGTCTGAAATGTCCACGACTTCCAGTGTGCCCAACCCCTCGGCCATGGAGGGGTCAAATCCGGCAACGCCCCAACCGGCGACGGCGAGATCCGTAATCCAGACGGTACGTTGCACCGGTTGCTGACTGGTTTGCTGAATTTCACGGGCAGCGGCGAGAGCGCGATCGAGCGCCGTTGAGCCCGGATATATCGCTGTATTTTCGACGATCTCGATAGCGCGCCCATGATCGTCGGTCAGATCACCGAGCTCCATGCGGGGGGTATCGCTGCCGAACACGACCGCGATCTGGTCCCAGGTGCGCAGGTCACGAATCTGTCGAAGAGCGACGTCACGTACGGCATCGACACCGTCGCGGCGCACCATGCTGGCCGAGTCGTCGATCACCAGCACGACAGAGGCCGGAAGGCGTCCGTCGATGCCGACGGCGGCCCCACCGCAATCCAGAAAGGGCAGCGAGAGCGCGAGTGGAAGAAATACGAAAATCGAGACGCGCAAGGCCAGCAGTAGCCACTGTTTCAGGCGCAGACGTCGGGCCAGTTTCTGCTGACTCCGCAGCAGAAACTCCATCGCGGGGAACGCACGTCGTTGCGCCCGCTGCCGATTAATCAGGTGAATAATAATCGGAATTGCAGCAGCGAGCAGTCCGAGCAGCATGGCCGGTTGCATGAAATTCATCGACGACCCCCACTTCGACGGCGGCCCTGAATAAATGCAAGAAGCACCTCCTCGATGGGTTTGTCGGTGCGGGCACGAAAATACTCGAGGTCGGCCGAGCCGCAGAGTTGTTTCATTCGATTGGCGTGGGCAAGAAATGCTTCCTGATAGGCCGTGCGAATATCATCGGGATCCACCAGCAGGTCGCCCTCGCCCTCCAGCCCTTCAAATATGGTTAATCCCTCGTAGGGCAGCTCAAATTCGGCGCGGTCAAGCACGTGAAACACCACGACCTCCATACCGCGCCGACGCAGGATTCGAGCCATCGACAATAAATCTTCGCCAAATTCCAGCAGGTCAGAGATCAACACCACCATGGAGCGTGCATGCACGCGCTCGGCAATGCGGCCAAGGGCGGCCTCGATAGACGTTCGGCCTTTCGCGGGGGTCGCGTCCAGCACACGGCAAATATCGTCGATTTGCGCACGTCGCGACGACGGCGGCAGCCAGTGGCCGGGGCGTTCATCAAATACGAACAGGCCGGGGGCGTCGCCCTGCCCCAGCTGCAACCACGCCAGCGATGCCGCCAGCGCGCTGGCGTACCAGTGTTTGCTGGGACCGCCCTCCCAGCTGAAATTCATGCTGGCCGACGAGTCCACCATCAGAAAACTGCGAACATTGGTCTCGTCTTCGAACTGTTTCACATAATAGCGGTCCAGACGCCCCCAGGCGCGCCAGTCCACGTGCCGAAGGTCATCGCCCGGGCGATATTCCTTGTACTCGGCAAACTCCACACTTGAACCGCGGTTCGGGTTTCGGTGCGTGCCCGTTATCATGCCCTCGACAACCGAACGGGAGACGATGCGCATGGAGCCCAGCTTCGACAGCGCGCGAGGGTCAAGAAACGTCTTCTGCGTCACGCGGCACCGGCCTTACGAACCAGCTGCGCCACCAGGTCATCGCTGGTTACGCCCTCGGAGTCGGCCATGAAATTCACCAGAATACGGTGGCGAAGCACCGACGGAGCGAGCGCCCGAATATCGTCGATCGACGGGGTCTCGTATCCCGAAAGAATCGCCCGCGCCTTGGCGCCCAGAATCAGGAACTGCGTGGCACGTGGACCCGCGCCGAACTGTACAAATCGCTTCACCTCGGCCGATGCCGTATCGTCCGCAGGGCGGGTTGCACGCACGAGGCGCACAGCAAACTCACTCACCGCATCGCTGACTTCCACATGGCGAACCAGCCGTTGCACGTCCAGAATATCGGCTGGCGACATGACTGTCTGCAGCGGCTCCTGCACGTCGCTGGTGGTCAGTCGACCAATACGAAGCTCGTCCTGAAGGCTGGGGTATTCCACGCGCACATGAAACATGAAGCGGTCGAGCTGCGCTTCGGGCAGCGGGTAGGTGCCCTCCTGTTCAATCGGGTTTTGCGTGGCGAACACCAGAAAGGGCGACTCAATGGGATAGGTACGACCACCGACCGTTACGTGTTGTTCGGCCATGGCCTGCAGCAGCGCAGCCTGTGTTTTGGGGGGCGTTCGGTTAATTTCGTCAGCCAGCAACAGGTTGGCGAAAATAGGGCCCGGAACGAAAGTGAACCGCCGACGCCCCGTCGCCGGGTCTTCCTCAATAATATCGGTGCCCGTAATGTCGGCAGGCATGAGGTCCGGCGTGAACTGAATGCGGTTGAAGTTCAGGTCCAGAATCTGCGCGAGCGTGGACACCAGCAGGGTCTTGGCCAGTCCGGGCACGCCCATCATGAGCGTGTGCCCGCGCGCAAACAGCGCGATCAGCAGGTGCTCAATGACCTCGTCCTGCCCGAATACACGACGACCGACCTGCGAGGTGATCGCGTTGCGCGCATAGCGGGCGCGTTCCAGCAGCTCGGCGGCAGCGACGGGGGTCTGGGGCTGATGTGCGCTCGAATCCATGAGATGTGCCAGTGTGGGGTCAGCGGAGTGCAGATAGCAACGTGTGAATTATCGTCGGCCGGTATCGGTTTGCTGTCGATATTGTCGTGCCCGCTCGGCCGCGGCCTCATTACCGAGCGCCTGCCACGCGGTGGCGTAGGCCTCGTGAACCGCGGGATCGAACGGGTTAATCCCGGCGGCCAGCTCAAGCGCCGGCAGCGCCTCCTGTGGGCGCTGCAGCTCCAGAAGAGCGCGCGCATAATTCAGGTGACTGGGGTAAAAGCCCGGGTGCCAGCCGCGCACGTCGGTGAGCGCCTGCAGCGCCTGCTCGGCCTGCTGCATATCGAGCAGCACGACCGCGAGCGCATTCTGCAATATCGGGTTGGCCGTGCCAACCAGCAGCTCGGCGCGGCGGTATTCATCGAGCGCGCCCTGCACCAACCCGCGTGCGCGCAGCAATTCACCCAGATGCAGGTGATCGCGCGCCTGAACCGAACCCAGCCCACCGTCGTCGGGTGCCGTGTCAGCCGAACCTTCCGCTACCTCTTCGGGAGCCACCAGCAATTCAATCTCGTCGTCAAAATCGCCCGGAATCTCAACCGGCGGGCGCTCTCGTAAATACGACATCCAGCTGCGTTCAAACACCGGAAAAGACTCGCCAAAGGTCGCAGTAAACGCGTCTTCGAGTTCCATGCCGTCGCGCACCGCGTACAGCCAGTCGCGAATCGCCGCCACGCCGCGGCGCGCCACAATATATTCCGAAATGGTAAATACCTGCGAATAGGCGGTGGACGCGTCTTCGGCGCTCGGTAGATACGCCATCGACGGGTGCATCTGCTCAAACGTAATCAGCGCATCGGCGGCCACGCGACGGGTCAGAAGGTCTTCGCGGCTGGGGTCCATGACCATGTTGCGCGAACCGGTCCAGCGCCCTTCCAGGTATTTGGCCAGCGCCTCGTGCAACCAGATGGGAAGGTCCTGATGCACCAGATGGCTCACCACATAGTGCACGTATTCATGCGAGATGGTGTCGCGCCAGTTATAGCCGCGCGCGGTTGCCCGTGGCGACGTCACCATGAGCTTGTTGTATTTGCACAGGGCGATGGTGCCGCTGGTGCGAATGGCCTCTTCGGACAGCGACGACACCTGAGCGAGCAGCAGCGCGCGCGGCAGAATCTCGACACGAATCGGGGGTTCGGGCCAGTAACCAAGGTCATAACCAAGCTCGTACCAGGCCGACTCCAGCGTCTCTTCGGCCCACGGCAGCAGAATCTCATCGCGCCCAGCTTCATACCGAATCTCGAATAAACCGTTGGCGGTCGTGTAGGTCTCAAATTCACCCACCACGGCGAGCGTCGATGCGACCAGCTCACGCAGCTGCATCACGCCTTCCAGATTCCCGCCGCGAGCGAGCGCGAGGTCGAGTGACGCCAGCGCGTCGGCATAGTCGCCCATGTGAAACTGGTATTTTCCGCGCACATAATCGACCGCGGGGTGGTCGGGATACAGCGCCTCCATGGACAGCAGCAGGTCTTGCGCGACCGCGTAGTTCGAGAGCTCCATGGCCTCGCTGGCGTCGCGCGCGGCCGTCCATTCGGCCACGCCGGGCTGCGCGTGTGCGGCGGGAACGACGGCTACGGTGAGTCCGAACCAGACCACCGCGAGCGTTATGGCGAGACTAGCGAACCAGGCTCTCATAATACCTCTGAATCTGGTCTTCGTACGACTCCAGCGCGCCCTCGCGCATGGCATCCTGAATGTCTTCGCGATACTGACGGCGTGCACCGTCGGCTTCCTCGGGGATTTCGACGCGATCCTGATCGGGATTGCGCCCGTTTTGTCGCTGCTGCCGCTGCCGCTCGCGCTGCGTCATCTGCTGCATCTGCTGCCGCATTTGCCGCAGCCCCTGCAGGGCGCGCTGCTGCCCCTGCATGGCCGGTTGTGGTTGCCCCTGCTGCAGGCCCTGACTGGACTGTCCCATGGCCTCGCCCACCTGCTGCAACGGCTCATCGAGTCCTTCGCCCAGCGACGGCATGCGCTGAGCCATCTCGCCCATGCGAGCGCGCATGCGCTCCAGCTGCTGGCCAACCTGTTGTTGCTGCTGGCCCAGCTCGTTCATCTGTTGCTGCTGGTCGGGCGACGGAGTCGGCTGACCCATCTCCATGAGCTCCTCCATCGATTCGGCGATGCGCTCCATGAGCCGGTCGCCAGACTCCGCGTCCACGCGGTTCGAGCTGGCCTGCTGCATGGCCTCTTCGTCCCGCCGGCGCAGCCCCTCTTCGTTGCGCAATTGCCAGCCCAGGTCCGAGAACTCGGTTCCCAGCCGACTGGCCTGTTCAAGCGACCCGGGAATATCACCCGACTCAAGCAGCTGCTGCAGCTGTTGCAGATTCTGCTCGGCGTCATCGAGCCGGGCCTGATTTTCTTCGTTCAGGCGATCCGACTCGTTCTGCGCGAACTCCTGTTGCAGGGCGCGCACCTGCTCTTGCGCGCGCTGAATTTCCTGCTGCACCTGTTCGCGGATTTCGTCCTGTCGCTGCTGCCGCATCTGTTCGGTAATTTCCTGAGTCTGCCGTTCAATCTCCTGCTCGGCGACCTCCAGATTATTGAGTTCATCCATGAGCTCAGACATGGCCTGATCAAACTCCGAGAGACCGTCAGGGCCCTGTTGTTCCAGCGTTCCTCCCAACTCGTTCATCATGGATTCCAGGTCCTGACCCAGATTATCAAGGGCTTGCAGCGCCGATTCGATATCGCCCGAGTCGAGCATCTGACGCACCTGGTCCAGACTCGAGGTCATTTCCTGTACATTTTCGCCCATCTCCGAAGGTTCGAGCGCTTCGGCGTTCAGGTGCTCGTAGGGTAATTCCTGCACCTGCGAAGCGAGCCGTTCCAGCAGCTCGCGCATGCGGCTCTCGAGGCGTCGTAATTCACGTTCAATCTGTTCCCGTAATTCGGGGTCATTTGTAGCGCGATACTGCTCAAGTAATTCGCGTAGATTTTCGCGAATATCGGCCAGCTCTTCCAGCGTGCGCTCCACATCGTCGGCCTGATGCACCGCGATCAGGTCTTCAAGTTGCAGAATGGTGCGTTCAATGGCCGACGTAAACTCGGCTCCCGGAAGCGCCACCGAAACAAACCCTGCTTCGGAGACACTGCCGCCCTGCACCTCCATCAACACGCGGTCCAGCGCGGCATGAAAATCGCGTTCGTGTCGGTACAGCAGGTCATAGGCCGAGCGCAGCATGAGCAAATCGCGCTCGCTGGTGAGCTCATCTTCGCTCATGGCTGCCAGCAGGGCGTCGAACGAGCCGGTCAGGGTTTGCCAGGACTCGCGCGCGCCATCGGCCGCCTGCAGCGCCGCGACTCGAGCCGCGGAGTCGAGCGTTGCCGGCTGTGCTTTCAGGCGAAGTGTGTCGCCTTCGCCGTGTGCCTCCCAGGTGGTCAGGCCCAGCTCAAGGTGCTTGCCGAGCCCGGTCAGCAAGGCCTCGAAGAGCGCATTCTTCATTTCCAGAATTTCGGCGTGGTCGTCTTCAGGCGATGCCACCTGCAGAGAAATGGGGCGCGAGCGCGACGTGTGAGCGCCCGAGACCGCGTCATTGTCGGTCGCCTCAATAAAGACCACCACCTCGTCGCGCGGCTGCAATCGCAGCGGCGCGAGGTCAAACGGCACCGTCTCCTGCACGCGCATGCCGGCGCTCATGCCCTGCAAAGGCAGGGTGCGAACATTTTCGTCGTCGCCAGCAAAATACCAGACCAGCGAAACCCCGGTGAGACCGTAATCGTCCGTGGCGACATATTCCAGGTCAACGACGTCGCCCGGCATAACGTCGATATTCGAGGCCGGGCGCAATAATTCAATTTCGGGGGGTTTATCGGCCTCGATGGCAATGCGCCTGTCCACCGGGTCGGTCTGCTGTGCTTCAGCGGTCTGCAGTACCACCTCATACGACCCGGCAGCGGTCACCACAAACCGGGCGCGCAAAATACGGTCCGAAATGATTTCAAGGGGAATTTCGGTGTTTATTTCGCCCTGCGAAATCACCAGTTTTCCCGATATAACGGGCTGAAGCGCAATCGCGGTCCAGCCAACGTCGGTGCCCGGCATGGCCTCGATGGAACCCGTGGTATGCGACACCACCATGGGCAAGCGGCTCGTGTACGCCGGAAACTGATATTCCAGATCCACCGTGCTGATGAGGGGAGCCTGCGGCCCGTCCATGACGGCGGCCATGACGGGCGCCGGATATCCGAACCAGAGCCGCGATGCCCCAAGCCGCACGGCGTCTGGTGCCACTCCCGAGGTGGTCAGGGCGAGCGCGAGCACACCGGCGGCCAGCTGCAGCCACGGGCGGCTTCGCCAGCGGGGCAGGTGCAGGGCGGGACGTTCGTCGGCGGCCAGCTGCGCGATAACACGCTCGCGCAGGTGCACACGCAGCTGCCCCGCCTCTGCGTTCGGCGCCGGAGTGTCGGCCCACTGCAAGAGCGTGCGAAGGTCCGTACGATAGTCGGGGAGCGCGTTCTCCAGGAACTGCGCGGTCGCCTGCGGCGTCCCAAAGCGACGCCACCCCTGCCAGGCCGCGAGCGCGACAGGGACAACCGCGGTGAGGGTCAGGCACGCCCATGCGACGGCACGCAGCGGACGCGTATCGGGAAACACCGCAAGCAACAGGGTGGCCACGAGCGTAGCCGCGAGCGTAAGTGAAAGTGCCGGCACCAGCGCGTCGGT
>Ga0169931_10006055_pt1 | contig 18326 bp, 16 predicted proteins | sample Kivu_15m_20L_FD_129675 | JGI IMG/M metagenome (GOLD analysis project Ga0169931, IMG submission 129675) | Freshwater microbial communities from Lake Kivu, Western Province, Rwanda to study Microbial Dark Matter (Phase II) - Kivu_15m_20L... | ecosystem: Environmental > Aquatic > Freshwater > Lake... | reverse complement strand
GGATGGACCGCCCGGCGGGCTGCAGTTCAGCCATGCGACCCGTTTCGAGGAACTGATGCGGGGCGGGCTTCAGCGTTCGCGCACACTGCAAGGCATCGCCGGGCAGACGCTCTCCTGGCCTGGCCCCCGGCAGGACGCCGTCATCGCCCGGGCTCGGGAAGAGGTGTGGCGTGTGATCCTGCAGGCGATGCAGGGCAACCCCTAGCGCGGTACCGGGTGGGGGTGACGCGCCGCCCTCGCGCCGCCCGGCGGGCACCCGGAGCATCGTCGGCGTCCCGATCCGAGCGTGGCCGTTCGGTCCGCGGTCTGCGGTACCGGATCAGGTGCAGCGTCGGCCGCGGCACCCGCGCCGCCAGCCGCTGCATGAACTCCAGCGGGCTCCAGACCCGATGCGTCGTGCCGTCGCGCCTCGCGGCGGCACGCCCTCACCGGACGGGCGCGCAGGCGAGGTCTACTTCCCGAAGAACAGGTTCGGCAGCCACAGTGCCGTCTGCGGTACGTGGATCAGGATCGCCGTCATCGCCACCATCGAGAGCAGGAACGGCCAGGTGCCCTGGAACACCTCGTCGATGGACCCCTCGCGCCGCACGCCCTGGATCACGTAGAGCGTCATGCCCACCGGCGGGCTCAGCAGCGAGATCTCGCACATCAGTACCATGAAGACACCGAAGTGAACCGGGTCGATGCCGGCCGCGGTCACGAAGGGGAAGACGATCGGCACCGTGCCCACCAGCATCGGCAGCGTCTCGAAGAAGATGCCGAGCAGCAGGTAGAAGAGCGCCAGCGCCCACAGCAGCACCGCAGACGAGGCCTGGATCGACTTCACCACCTCGGACAGCGACTGGGTGACGCCGAGCAGGCCCAGCACGAAGTTGAGGTAGAACGCCGCGGCCAGGATCAGCAGGCTCATCGCGGTCAGCCGCGCGGTCGCGAGGAAGCTCTGGTGCAGCATCTTCACGGTGAGCTTGCGGTAGGCGGCGGCCACTGCCAGCGAGCAGACCACCCCCAGCGCCGCGCTCTCGGAAACCGTCGCCCAGCCGGTGTAGATGCTACCCATCACCACCAGGAAGACGAACAGGGGCGCCAGCAGGTGGACCAACCGGCCGAGCTTCGCGGACATCGGCGCGTCCGGTTCCTTCACGCCGGCGAGCTTCGGCCGCGCGAGCGCGATCAGCGCGATCGTCGCCATGAAGAGCACGGTCATGATCGCGCCGGGGAGCAGCCCGGCCGCATACAGCCGCCCCGCAGACGTGTTGGTCATCGCGCCGTAGACGAGGAACGCGATGCCGGGCGGGATCAGATTGCCCAGGCTCGCCCCGGCGGCGATCGAGCCCAGCACGAGCCGCTGGTCGTAGCCGCGGTGCCGGAACGCGGGCAAGGCGATCGTCGAGATCGTGGCCGCCGTCGCGACCGACGAGCCGGACACCGCCGAGAACAGCGCCGAGGAGCCGATGTTGGTGTGCAGCAGCCCGCCCGGCAGCGGGTTCAGCCAGTCGGAGAGCGACGCGTACATCCGGTCGGTCGCGCCGCCGCGCACCAGGATCTCGCCCAGCAGGATGTAGAGCGGGATCGACAGCAGCACGTAGTCCTCGGTCGCCCCCCAGAGCTGGGTGCCGAACGCGAACACCACCGGGGTGCCCAGATAGGTCACCGCGCCGATCATCGCGACGCCGGCCATCACCGTCACGACGTGCAGCCCCATGAACATCAGCACGAGCATCAGCCCGAAGCCGATCGCGATCTCCAGCGGCCCGATCATCGTCCGGTCTCCGTCGGCGCGTCGGCACCGATCCTGATGCCGCCGGTCTCGGCCTCGATCTCCTCGTCGAGCGTCGGCGGCCCGTAGACCCGGTTCAGGCGCGCGTGGTCGCGCGTGAGCAGCCAGCAGGCGTGTGCGGCCATCGTCGCCGCTGCGATCGCGAACAGCAGGTAGCCGGTGAACCACAGCGACTGCGGCAGCCACAGCGGCGTCTGCAGCGGTGAGGTCGAGTGACTGTCGAATTCGATGCTCTCCGACAGCACCGCCCACGCACGCCAGGCGGCGAACACCGCCACCGCCGCCAGCGTCGCCATCGCCAGCGTGTTCAACGTCGCCTGCAGCCGCACCGGCAGCCGGGACAGCAGGAAGTCCACGCGGGTGTGGCCGCGCATCAGCAGCGCGTACGAGAAGCCGAACGCGCTGATCACCGCAAGCGTGTAGGCCCCGACCTCGTCGACCCCCTGCAGGCTGAAGCTGAACAGCTTGCGTACGGCCATCTCGAAGCAGGTGACGACCGACAGGGCGATCAGCCACCACCCGCTGGCCAACGTGAAGAAGCGCACCAGCGCGGAGAAGCCGCGCCAGACCCGGTTGTCATCCATGGACCGCGGCCCTCCCCGGACAGCCGACGCGCGGGCCGCTCAATCGATCCTCAGGCCGCGGGCTTTGCCGACCGTGGCGTTCCAGGTATCGGTGCACTTCGGATCGATCTTGTTGCACGAGGTCTTCCAAATCGGCAGCACGACCTTGGTGACCGCGTCCTTCACCTTCTTCTCGTCGGCGGGCGTCACCGGCACCAGGGTCATCGAGAACTTCGTGCCTTCCTTGCAAGGCTCCCTGCCCACGTTGCAGTTCATCGCGTCGCCGTTGGCGCGCTGGGCCAGCGCCCACATTTCGTCCTCCATCTTCTTGAACTGCGACGTCAGGCTCTTCTTCGCCTCGGGCGAGAACTTGTTCCAGTAGTCGAGGTTGATGAAGTGACCCTGGACCGAGCCCGAGACCGACAGCGGCAGGAAGTGCGTCGTGACCTCGGGCCACTTGCCGGAGTTGCCGGAGGTGGGCGAAGTGACGCCGCAGTCGGCCACGCCGCGCTGCAGCGACGGGTAGACCTCCGAGAACTGCATCGTCACCGGCGTCGCGCCGAAGCTCTGGATCAGCGCGGCCATCGACGGCGTGAAGCTGCGCACCTTCAGGCCCTTCAGATCGTCGACGGTCCTGATCGGCTTGTTGCAGTAGAAGACCTGCGGGCCGAACGGCCACAGGGTCATCACCTTCGCGTTGAACTTCTTCTGCAGCCGTTCGTCGAACACCTGGCGATAGGCGTCGACCGCCTTCCTCAGGTCCTCCATGTTCGTCGACACGCCGATCAGGTCGATGCCCTCGAAGAACGGGTCGTCGCGCGAGGCCATGCCGATCTGCACGCTCATCACGTCGAAGGTGCCCGAGCGCAGCAGCCGGAACGCGTCGGCGGCCTGCACGCCGAGCACGTCCATCGGGTTGTAGTTCACCGCGAGGCTGGTACCCATCAGCTTCGGGAGCGCTGTGAAGAACGGACGCTCGATGCCGTCGACGTGGTTCCTGTTCGACGAGAAGTTGCCGGCGACACGCATCGACGCGGGGTCGGCGGCCTGCGCCGTGGGGGCGGCGAGGCCGAGCAGCGAGGACAGGGTGAGCGCAGTGAGCAGGCGACGGGTCATCTTGGGGGTCCTCTTCGGGGGGCGTGGTGGGTCAATAGAGCGTGCGGCGCAGCCCGACGTCGACGGCCGACGCACGGGCGTGCATCGCGCGGTAGTGGGGCTCGAGGCGGGCGGCCTGCACGGCCGCCACCGCGTTGCGTTCGCGGTGGCCGCGCATCAGCTCGCGCATCTCGGCGCGCAGCGCGGCCTCGTCGACGGTCGTGATCCGTCCGGCCTCGTACGTCACGCGGCCGTCGACGATCGTCATGCGCAGCGACTGGCCGTCCTCGCAATGGACGAGCTGCCGACGCAGGTCGTTGAGCGGGGTGTAGGCGACCGTGTCGAGGTCGAGCAGGATCAGGTCGGCGCGCGCGCCGACGCGAAGCTCGCCGAACTCGCCTGCGGCGCGCATGCCGCGGGCCCCGGCGCGGGTCATCGCGCGCAACACCTCGTCGGGTCGCGGCCAGCGGTCGAAGTCGGGCGTCGACAGCGTATGCACCAGCGCCGCGGTCTTGCCGACGAACCACGGGTTCACGCTGTCGTCGGTGTTCATCTCGTCGGAACCGAGGCAGACCGGCACGCCGGCGTCGTGCACTTCACGCCAGGGCATCACCCCGCTGCCCAGCCGAAGGTTGCAGACCGGGTTGTGCGCGACCGTGCAGCCCGAGGCGGCGAGCAGCTCGAGGTCGGTGTCGTCGATCCAGACCGCGTGGATGGCGAGCACGCGTTCGTCGAGCACGCCGAGCTCGCGCAGCCGGCGGATGGGCGACATGCCCCAGGCGAGGCCGGCATGTACCCGCTGCAGCCGCGTCTCCAGGAGGTGGACGTCGAACGGCAGGTCGTGCTCACGCGACAGGGCCGACAGCGCGTGCAGGTAGGGCACGCTCACCCGCTGCGGCGCCGAGCACGAGACGGCGACCCGCAGTCGTCCGCCCTCGGCGCCGTGCCAGCGCGTGATCATGTCGCGGTAGAGCGCGATCAGTTCGTCGCCCGACTGGCGCGGCGCCTCGTCCATCGCCCGCTTCAGATCGGCGGGCAGCAGCTCGCCGAGCCAGGGCAGCTTCTGGTGCTCGACGAGTTCGGGCTGGTCGATCGTCACCGTGGCGCGCAGGCCAACGTCGCGATACGCGGCGAAGATCGCGTCGATGCCCTCGGGCGTCGCCACCGGCACGTGATAGGCGTCGTCGTGGACCGCGGTGACGCCCCGGCGCAGCATCTCCAGCGCGCCGATCGCGGTCCGCACGTAAGCGAGCCGCGCCGCGTCGCCGCCGGCGGCCAGTGGCGGCACCTCGCGCAGCATGAAGAGCTCGAGCGGATAGCCGGGCAGGCTGCCCTTCATCAGGTTGCCGGGCGAGTGGAAGTGTCCGTTCACCAGACCCGGCATGGCGAGCAGCCCGCGCCCGTCGATCGAACGTGCCGTCGCGCGCGGATGCTTCGAGACGGCGTCGGGGCCGATCGCGACGATCCGGCCCCCCTCGACGACGACGTCGGCCTCGTCCCACTCGGCGTCGGCTTCGTCGAGCGCGAGCACGCGTGCGCCGCGGACGCAGAGGCTGTCGGTGTTCGTCACCGGCACGCCTTCCCGCGTCTTTCGGGCGGCGAAAGCGTATCGGGGTGTCGGGCGCCGGTCGACGGCCGGTGGAGCCCGCCTCGGCGCACGAGCGTTGTGCGCCCGAGCGCCGACCGCCCTTCGACGGTGCGCAGGAGGACGGCATCGTGGTGCGGGCGGACTTCGCGTGCGGCCATGGTGCTCTCCTTGCAAGAGCCGTGCTGACGGCACGGGCAGGTGCGGCGATACTCGACGGGCCGGCCCGGTCGGGCGAGCCCGCCGGGCCCGCGACCGGCCCGCACACGATCGTTCCGGAGCGCCGATGAGACTGCTGGTCGCCAACTCGAACACCTCGGACTTCGTGACCGGACGCGTCGCCGAGGGCGCGCGGGAGGCCGCCCGGCCGGGCACCGAGATCGTCGCAGTCACCGGCCGCTTCGGTGCACGGGTGATCGCCACCCGTACCGAGCTTGCCGTGGCCGAGCACGCGACGGTGGAGCTGCTCGCCGAGCACGCGACCGGCTGCGACGCGGTGATCATCGCGGTCTCGTACGACTGCGGGCTGTGGGCGGCCCGGGAGATGCTCGACGTGCCGGTGGTGGGCATCACCGAGGCGGCGCTGGTCACCGCGAGCCTGCTCGGCACGCGGATCGGCATGGTGGTGTTCGGCGACCGGGTCCTGCCGATCTACCGTGAGGTGGTCGAGCGGCACGGTTACGACTCCCGCGTGGCCGCCTGGCGCGGCATCGTCTCGAACGCGCCCTATTCGCCCGGCGACACGAGCGCCGCCGACGCGCTCGCGGTGTCGGCCGCGGTCGAGCTCGCCGAGCGTGAGGGCTGCGAAGCGATCGTGCTCACCGGCGCGGTGATGGCCGGGGTCGCCGCGCGGCTCCAGCCGAGGGTGCCGGTGCCGATCGTCGACGGCGTGACCTGCGCGGTGCGCGTCGCGCAGATGCTCGTCGACGCTCGCCCCGCAAAGCCGCGCACGGGCAGCCTCGCCCCCCTCCCGGTCCGGGCGCAGCACGGCGTCGGAGCCGCGCTCGCCGCGCGATTCGGCGGGGGGCAACCCGCGTGACCGCGTTCGCGCCACCGCGGCGGCACGGCCGCTTCGACGAGCGGCCGATCGTCGATCGGACCCTCGAGCCCTGGCCGGGCAGCCGCCGTCTGGCCGTCTACGTGGCGCTGAACCTCGAGCAGTATGCGTTCGGCGAGGGGCGCGTCGAGGACCTGTGCCCGGGCATCCCGCCGCCAGACGTGCTCAACGACTCGTGGCGCGAGTACGGCAACCGGGTGGGCGCGTGGCGGCTCGCGGACGAGTTCGAGCGGCTCGGCTGGCCACCCACGCTGTTGGTGAATTCAGCGCTCTACCGCACCTGGCCGGGGCTGCCCGCGCGCTTCCGGGCGCTGGGCGCGGAGATCGCCGCGCACGGTCGGACCAATGCCGAGGACCAGGCGGGGCTCGACGAGGAGGCCGAGCGCGCGTTGATCGACCACGTCACCGCAGAGATCGCCGCACACGAAGGCGCCGTGCCGGGCGGCTGGCTGTCGCCGTGGATCGCAGAGACGGACCGCACGCCGGACCTGCTCCACGAGGCCGGGTACCGGTACCTGCTCGACTGGTGCATGGACGACCAGCCGGTCTGGCTGCGAACGCGCTCCGGTCGGATCCTGTCGGTGCCTTATCCGCAGGAGCTCAACGACAGTGCGGCGATCATCGGCCGGCGCGTCGACGCACACGACTTCGCGACGATGGTGATCGACCAGTTCGACGAGATGCTCGAGCAGGCCGATGCGGGCCCGCCGCTGGTGATGGGGATCGCCCTGCACGGGATGATCGTCGGCCAGCCGTTTCGGCTGCGGGCGATCCGGCGCGCGCTGGAGCACGTGGTCGCGCACCGGGACCGGTGCTGGCTCGCGACTGCCGGCGAGATCGCCGCCGCCGCTGCGCCGACCGCCGCCTGAGAAGCCGTGAACTATTCACCGACACACCGAGCGATTGCGTCGATGCGGTGTCTTGGCGGCAGCGCGTGGCGGCGACGCGATGGCGGCGCTCTGCGCAGACGTTTCCGCGTGAGCGTTTATTGCGAGATACGGACGCTCGTGCAGGCCGATCGAGGCGCGCGAAGGTGTGGTTCGACGCCGCGCGCGGGCCCGGCTCCAGGCCCGATACGCGATATCGAGGCCGCGCATGCGCATCAGGTCGTACCGCCGGCAACGGCAGCGAGACGGCGTGCGGCGCTCACCGCGCCGCGCCGGGCCGACGCCCGTCATCAGGTGGGCTCCGAGCCCCTTGCGCGCAGCCTCGCACCTGCTGCAGCCTTCGGTGCAGACGATCGCCGATCGGGCGAGGAGGGGGTGAGCATGGGCACGAGAGCAGGTTCACGCCGTTGGGGTGCGGCCGGCCTCGCGTTGTGGCTGGCCGCCTCGGACGTCTGGGCGGGGTCGGCGATGACGGTACGCGACGCACGCGGGGCGGCGCTTGGACGCATCGACGAGGACGGCACGTTCCGCGGCCCGAGCGGCTCGACGATCGGGCGATTCGACGCGGGCAGTGTCGTGCGCGACGCCTCCGGCGCGACCATCGGCCGAGTCGAGGGCGGCGGGACCCTGCGCAACGCATCGGGTGCCACCATCGGGCGCGTGGATCCGGACGGAACGCTGCGCGATCGGTCCGGTGCGACGATCGGACGGCTGGACGGCTGCGTCGTGCGCAACCCCGCCGGGGCTTCGGTGGGTCGGTTCGAACGGTGCGTCCCCGCGGATCGGGCGCGGATGGCTGCGTACCTGGTGTTCTTCGAGCCGCTGCACGTGCGATAGTCGACCGGTCCGCTCGCGGCGGCCCCTTCCCGCGGTGCCGAGGTCGGGGCGCGGCGATGCTCGAGCGCCGGTCCCCTCAGCGCCCGATCGTGGCGCCGAGAACGCGGCGAGTGATCGCGCGCTCGCTTGCCCAGCAGCCGCTGATCTTCGGCAGGTCGTCGTGGGCGTGCGCCTGGCGCCGATGGTAGACGACGTACCGAACGGCGCAGGCAGTGCGTCTCGGTCCGGGAAAGTGCACGACGGCACGAAGCCCACCTGAACGCGTGTGCCAAGGCCGCGTGCGTCGGTGGTGAACTCCAGCAGATGCGCGGCTGGCCGGTATCCCGACGAGGGGCTCCGCTCGAATGATCGCCTGGATCGGCCCGACGGGCGCTCTTTCGGCCTGGGTTCGCAGTTCACCGTCCGTGGCAGACCGGCCGCCGCGGAACGCCGAACCGCACAACCCACCGACCAGGGTCGGTCGCAGCCAGTTCGCAGCACCGGCGCGATGCTCGTCTCGACCGTCCTGCGAGAAAGGCAGTCCCGGGGCTCTCGATTCAACCGGACGAGCCGGTAGATTGCCGTTGATGGGCCATCACTTCGGGCCCGGGCGTCGGACGTGAACTCAGAGCACCGCCGCAGGACAGTCTTGCGTCACAGCGACGCGGCTCGCGTGGGCTGCCGCAAACGACGCAAAATCGAGCGATGGATCGGCCCGCTGCGCCCGACCGAAGGCGCGATTGAACTCGCGCTTACGCAGGAAACCGTGCAGCGCCGCGTGCCGAGTCATGGGCGATACATCGAGCCCGTCGCCATGCTCGATACGCTCCAGCAGTTCGCCGTAGGCGAGTTCAAACCTCGCAACGGCATCGTTCGAGCCGCACATCGAAGTGGTCCCCAGGTGATAGCGGTACAGCGCGTGTGGCTCGACCGGGAGCGTGCCGAGCCGGTCGATGAGTCTCAGGTTTGCAACGACGTCCTCGGCATACTCGACGCCGGCCAGACGCGGCAGCGCATGGTCGCGCCGCGCGAGTGGAAACAGCGGCAGGTTGGGCACGAAGAAGTTGCCGGCATCGAGCCGAGCCGGTGGTGTCTCGCCGAGTACAAGCGAGATCTGAGTACCGGTTGTCGGCGACGGGACGGCGACGTTATCGACCGCAGCGCCGTACTCCCTGGCGATCGGGACCAGGAGGGCAAGCCGATCCGGGGCAAACTCGTCATCGGCGTCGAGCGTGGCGATGTAATCGCCACGAGCCGCCGCCAGACCGACGTTGCGGGCGTTGTGGCAACCCGATCTGACGCGCCCCGTCGAGACGAAATTCAGACGGGCATCTGCGATGCCGAAGTCCCCCAACGCAGCGGCATAATCGGTGCCGTCGTCCGTCACGACGACTGCTTCCCAGTCGGTGAACGTCTGTGCGATGAGACTCGACACCGCACGTGCGATGGTGGCGCGAGCACGGAAGCAGGGGATGATCACCGATACAAGCATCTTGACCAGCTCTGGATTGATCGCCGGTCGCGGAGCGGGCGGGCCCGATCGTCGGCGTCGTGATGTTTCCGCAGAACACCACGACAACGTCAGTGACTTTGTTCTCCGGTCGACTGCATTCGCTGGGTTGCCTTCGCAAGGCTCAGCCAATCGGGTGCCCAGTGACCAGGCGCCTCCATCGCCCCCTCCGCACGGCACGCTCTGGTCGCAGGCTGCGCCGGCGCCCAGGAGCGGAAGGCACGTCGACGTTCTGACCCCCGTGTACCGACTGAGATCGCCGGCCGAGCACGAGAGCGTCACCCGATTCGACGCGTCCGCAGGCGGTGGCTGATCCGAGCCACCTCCACCGCACGCGGTGACAATCAGGCCGAGGCACGAGGGCGCGAGCAGAACGGCGTATCGACGAGGAAAGCTCATGACGGTGCCCGGACTTCGACCGCACGCGCACGGTGCCGTATCGTTTGCATGGGGGACAGGAATGGCCTGCACATAACCCAAGGCGCATCCGCTCGACGATCCGATCTGGAGTGCGCTCACCGGGCCGAATGCGCGCTTTGCGGTCCGCCGGGGTAAGGCCGTTCACTTCCAACGCGATGTCGCGCCGTTCTCGGCCATCGCCGAGCCGTCCGACGAGGCCTACGCGGACCTGGCCGTGGACCTGCCGAGCGGTGCGCTGGCACGGATGTTCCGTCCAGCCATGGAGCCGCTCCCGGACGGCTGGGATCACGTCGAGGACTTCCCGCTGCTGCAGATGACGGCCGTGCGAAACCAGGGGTCGAACGAATGCGACTTCCGCGCGGTGTCCGTACTGGGTCTCGCTGACCTTGGCGACATGATCGATCTCGTCACGCTGACCGAACCGGGCCCGCTCGGTCCGCGCACGCCCGAGCTCGGGACGTATGTCGGCGTTCGCCAGGGCGGTCGCCTGTTGGCCATGGGCGGCGAGCGCATGCGAGTCCCGGGATACGTCGAGCTCAGTGCCATCTGCACGGCGTCTGATGCACGAGGTCGGGGCCACGCCGCGTTGCTCGTTCGGTATCTGATGCAACTGGCCAGCGATCGATCGGAGATCCCGTTTCTTCACGTTGCGGCTGAGAACAAACCCGCCATTGCGTTGTACGAGAAGCTGGGCTTTCGGGTGAGGAAGGTGCTCCATGTCTTGCGGCGACGCTACCGGGGGTGACCTGGGGTGCCGTTGCAGGACGCGACCGGGTGCGCGCTGCGCGGAGGCGGCTGCTGCTCGGCCGCGCCACGAGGATGGGACGCTTGCCAGGGGCCGCACAAGCGGTGCGGCGGCTGGCGACGACAACGAGCGCAAGCCCGGCAAGGCACGCGAGTCTGCCGCCACCGCGACCGGCACGAACCGCGGCGCCGCAGGGGCGCTACGCGATCCGTCGTGGCATCACCGAGGCCGCATCGAGCGCCCGCGGAACGACGAACCGCACAACCCACCGATCGAGACCGGGTCCTGCACGGGTTGACTCGCGGCGCCAGGGCGGTCTGTCGTCAGGCCGTCCGGCGGTTGGTCGCCTGCGCCCTCAATGTGCTCACGGAGTCTCTGCCGGCCCGTTCATTCACCGGTTTCGACGCTAGGGTCGGTCCCAGCTGTTTCGCAGCACTGATGCGATGCTAACTTCGACCGTGCTGAAAGAAACCGGGAAAGCGACGGCAGTGTGCGCGTCGTCGATCTGTTGGATTCGAGGTTCCGGATGTACTCCCGTGGCGGCTCGGTCTACGTCAGCGATCGCGCAGCGATACCGAACGGTCAGGATCGCGTGCACCTGGAGATACCATCCACCGGTCCGGTTGTCGCAAACACCGGAACGGGGCGCGTGATTCTCCGCAGTCTGTTTCCGAGGTGACGGCATCGGGTCGCCTGGCCGCTCTGCGGTAATGGACCGTCGTCCCCGGCATCGTCTCGAGCGGTAGGCGTTGCATTTCGGCGCCGGCGCCGGCGCCGATCCGGTTCGCCGGCTGTTCGAACCACCGAACGCCGGGCGCGCGGTCGGTGCATGCGGAACGTTGACTCACCGCCGCTGTGAGCGTCGAGGCGACGTCGAGGCGGGTGGTGGGCGGTACTGGGATCGAACCAGTGACCCCTGCCGTGTGAAGGCAGTGCTCTACCGCTGAGCTAACCGCCCGGCCCGAGGGCTGCGCGCGAGTCGCGCCCGGGGACGAGGGCGCGAATCATGCCACGATTCCGACCCTCGGACAAACCCGCGGAGCCGCTCGGAATGTACGCCGCCGGGTGGGATGCGGCCCGTCGCCCAATGAAGCGCGCCGGCCGGCGCAGAGTGCTCGCTCAGGTCGTGCCGCGGGGGGCTGCGGCGATCCGCTGCACGAGCGTCGTCTCGTCGCCGGGGCCCAGCGTTACGCCGTCGCGCGGCTCGCAGTTGCCGGCCTCGACGCACAGGTACTGGTACCAGTCCGACAGCGGCACGTCGCCGAGCGCAGCGATCCCCTCGGCGCCTGGATTCCAGACCACGGTGGACGCCGAGTGGCGGGTCTCGACCACGACCGCGCGCTCGAGGATCGGGTCGTCGATCACGTGCCGCGCACCACAGCGGACGTAGATCCGATCGCACGCGTCCTCGAAGCGCCAGGGGGCGTCCTGCCCGAACTCCTCGAAGCCGCGCAGCTTGTCCAGATATCGAACACCCTGCAGCCCATGCAGGCCGGCCTGGCGCACGTCTCCAACCCGGAAGTAGGTGTGCAGGGCCTGCGTGAGCCGGACGGTCTGAGCGCTCGCATTGACCGTCCGCAGCGACACCTCGAGCGCGTCACCCACGAGCACTTCGAGTTCGGGTGTACACGCACCCGGCCAGCCCGCGCCGCCGGGCCAGCCGTCGGCACGCGGGTCGAGCGTCAGCAGCACGCGCACCTGCCCATCGGGGCGCTCCGCGCAGGTTGCGACCCGCCAGCGCATCGTCCGTACGAATCCGTGCTGCGGCGCCTCGGGCCCGACGCCCTGCCGGGCAAACCACGGCCAGCACACCGGGATACCCCCGCGCACCGGGCGACCGGACGCCAGCCGCGCATCGGAGCACCACAGCAGGTCGCGGCCGTCGGAACGCGGCGTGAACGACAGCACCTGAGCGCCGAACGGGGCGATCTCGCAGCGCGCGAGGTCGGTGTCGATCAGCAGGGTGTCCAGCTGCTGGAAACGGGACGAGACGATCACGGGCGCGGTCCTTTCGCGGGCGATGCCGCCCACGATGCTAGCAAGCCGCCGCCGGCGGCCCGCCCGGCCGTGGTACGGGTGCCGCCGCGAGGCGATCCCCTACAATCCGGGCCATGTCCGCCTCCGCCTCCGGGACCGCACCGCGTGCGGTCCGAACACGATTCGCTCCGTCGCCGACCGGCTTCCTGCACATCGGCGGGGCCCGCACCGCGCTGTTCGCCTGGGCGTTCGCACGGCATCACCGCGGCACCTTCATCCTGCGGATCGAGGACACCGACGTCGAGCGTTCGACGCCGGAGGCGGTCCGCGCGATCCTGGACGGCATGGCGTGGCTCGGGCTGGATCCGGACGAGGGCCCGTACTACCAGATGCAGCGGATGGACCGGTATCGGGCGGTGATCGGGCAGATGCTCGAGGCCGGAACCGCCTACCGTTGCTGGTGCACGCCGCAGGAGCTCGACGCGATGCGCGAGGCGCAGCGCGCCCGCGGCGAGAAGCCGCGCTACGACGGCCGCTGGCGCCCGGAGAACCAAGCGCGGCTCGGGCTGGTGCCGCCCGACGGCGCGCGTCCGGTGGTGCGGTTCCGCAACCCGGACCACGGCGAGACCGGCTGGGACGACCTGGTGAAAGGGCCGATCGCCTTCGCCAACGACGAACTGGATGACCTGATCATCGCCCGTTCCGACGGGACGCCCACCTACAACTTCTGCGTGGTGGTCGACGACTGGGACATGCGGATCAGCCACGTGATCCGGGGCGACGACCACGTCAACAACACGCCCCGCCAGATCAACATCCTGCGTGCGCTCGGGGCGGAGCTGCCGCGCTACGGGCACGTTCCGATGATCCACGGGTCGGACGGGCAGAAGCTGTCGAAGCGGCACGGCGCGGTCTCGGTGATGCAGTACGAGGACGACGGCTACCTGCCCGAGGCCGTGATCAACTACCTGGCCCGGCTCGGCTGGAGCCACGGCGACCAGGAGCTGTTCTCGCGCGAGCAGCTGGTCGAGTGGTTCGACGGCACGCATCTGTCGCACTCGCCGTCGCAGTTCGACGTCGACAAGCTGAAGTGGCTCAACGCCCACTACCTGAAGCAGCTGCCGAACGACCTGCTCGCGGCGCGCGTGCTGCCCCGTCTGTCGCGACGCGGCGTCGATCCGCACGCGCCGGATGCGCCGGATCTCGCCGCCGCCTGCGCGCTGTTCAAGGATCGCGCGGCGACGCTCGAGGAGCTGGCCGACCTCGCGGCGATGCTCTGGATCGAACCGTCGCACGCGAACCACGCGCTCGCGAGCGAGCTGGCGGCGCATGCGGCGCCGCAGACGCTCGCGGCGGTCGGTGGGCTCGCCGATCGCCTGGCCGACTGCGACTGGTCCCCGGCCGCGATCGGCGCGGCGATCAAGGAGACCCTCGCTGCGCACGGCGTTCGGATGCCCCAGCTCGCGGTGCCGGTGCGCCTGCGGGTGTTCGGTCGTGCACAGACGCCGTCGATCGACGCGATGCTCGCGCTGATGCCTCGCGAGGTGGTGCTGGCACGCCTGCGCGCGTGAAGGCGCGCAGGCCCCGCGCGTCGCACGTCACGGGCGCTCCGCGTACCGAAGCGCCCCTTGCCCGGCCGGCGACGCGCTGGGCGCTTCCGTCGGCGGCGATGCGGCGGCCGCTCCGCGCCGATTTCCACCCGGCGTGCTGGCCGCGGGGCGCAGCCGGGCGCTAGCATCCGGCGATGGCCGACCCTCGCAGCACCCCACGGCGCCCCGCGCTCGCGCTCGTGCCGGTCACGCGCGTCGACACGCTGGGCGACCAGGCCTACGCACGGCTGCGGGAAGCGATCGCCTCGGGTGCGATGCCTCCCGGGCAGCGACTGACCGTGCGCGGGTTGGTCGACGCCCTGGGCATCGGCTTCACGCCGGCGCGCGAGGCGCTGAACCGGCTCGCCGCCGAAGGGGCGTTGGAGCCCGGACCGAACCGATCGCTCACCGTACCCGCGCTCACGCTGCGCAAGTACGAGGAGCTCGTGACGATCCGCCGGGAGCTCGAGCCGCTGGCTGCCGCGGCGTCGCTTCCCCACCTGGGGCCGGCGGACGTCGACGCGCTGGAGGCGGTCCAGCGGCGGCTGCTCGCGGCGATGGCGCGACGCGACTACGTGACCGTGCTGGCGTGCAACCGGGAGTTCCACTTCATGCTGTACCGGCGCGCGGACATGCCCACGCTGCTCGCGCTGCTCGAGGGGCTGTGGCTTCAGACCGGCCCGACCCTGCGCCACCTGCACCCGGGATACGCGCGCGATTGGAAGGGCGGCGAGAACCACGCGGCGATCCTTGCGGCCGTCCGGGCGCGCGACCGCGACGCGCTCGCGGCGGCAATCCGCCGCGACCTCGACGACGGCCGTGTCACGCTGTCCGCCGAGCTGGCACGACTCGAGTCGGCCGGTGTTGCGGCGAGCCACGTTTCGGATTCGGCGCGGGGGGCTTGACCCGCCACGGCGGCCGAATGATATAACACGTATCAGACGACCGGATCCGATGCCGATGGAGACGCTGCCCGAGCACGGTTGGAGCCGTGAACGGATCGACGCCGAGCTCGACGGGTTCGCACGCGGAGACAGCCGCTGGCGCGACGGGCGCGTTCCCCTGTACGTGTTCGGGGGCGATGCCCGCGCCGCCGAGGTCGGTCGCGATGCGTTCTTTCGCTTCTTCACCGAGAACGCGCTCGGCGGACGCCGCGCGTTCCCGAGCCTGGTGCGCATGGAGCAGGAGGTGATCGCGATCGGGCTCGCGCTGTTCGGCGCGGCCGGCACCGGCGCGGGTTTCATGACGACCGGCGGATCGGAGAGCCTGTTCCTCGCGGTGCGCGCGGCGCGCGAGCACGCGCGGAGCACCCGTGGGCTGCCCCGTGGCGAGGGCAACCTCGTGATGCCGGTCACCGCCCACCCGGCGATCAGCAAGGCCGCCGCGTGCATGGACCTGGTCGAGCGCCGCATCCCGGTTGCCGCCGACGGGCGGGCCGATCCGGCCGCGCTCGAGGCCGCGATCGATGAGCACACCGTGATGCTGGTCGGTTCGGCGCCGTGCTTTCCCTACGGTGTTTTCGATCCCATGCCCGCGCTCGGCGAGATCGCCCGCCGCACCGGGACCTGGCTGCACGTGGACGCGTGCGTCGGCGGCTGGATCGCGCCGCACGTGCGCGCGATCGGCCGGCCGGTGCCGCCGTTCGACCTGTCGGTGCCCGGGGTCGCATCGCTGTCGGCCGATCTGCACAAGTTCGGCTTTTGCCCCAAGCCGGCGTCGACGCTCTTCTTCGCGAGCCCGGCGCACGCGCAGCACGCGGGCTTCGATCTGGACGTCTGGCCGTCGGGTCGCTACCAGTCGAGCACGCTGGTCGGCACGCGGCCCGGGGGCGCGGTCGCCGGCGCGTGGGCGACGCTGCACTGCCTGGGCGAAGACGGCTACCGCCGGCTCGCCGCCGAGCTGATGCACGTGCGCGACGCGTATGTCGACGGCGTGCGCGGGCTGCCCGGCTGGCGGCTCGTCGCCGACCCGACGCTCACCGTGATGGCGTTCGGCGCCCCCGATCTGGACATGATGCGGGTCGCGCACAAGCTGGGCGAGCGTGGTTGGGTGCCGGGCACCACGAAGTCGCCGCCCGGGCTGCACCTGATGTTGTCGATGCTGCATGCCCCGGCGCGCGACGCGTACTTCGCCGACCTCGCCGCGATCGACGCCGAGGTGCGCGCCGAGGCGGCGCGCGGTGTGGGCGGTCTGCGCGCCCAGGCGACCTACTGAACCGCGGAGGCCCGGGCGATGGCGCGTCGAGTGGTGGCAGCCAAGATCAAGCACGAGACCAACGGCTTCAACCGGGTGCTCACCACGCTGGACGATTTCCGTGCGCACGAGCTGCACGCCGGCGCGGCGGTGCCGGAGTTCTATCGGGGTACGCGTCTGGAGATGGGTGCGTTCGTCGACGCGGCGCAGCGCTACGGCTGGTCGATGGCCTATCCGGTGGCCACGTTCGCCAACCCGAGCGGCATCGTGGCGGACGATGCGTTCGAGACGCTCGCCGCAATGCTCGTGGCGGGTCTGCGGGCCGAGGACCGCATCGACGGGGTGGCCCTGGCGCTTCACGGCTCGATGTTCACCGAGAGCCTGGGTGACGCCGAGGGCGAGATCCTCGCCCGCGTCCGCGCGGTGGTCGGGCCGTCGGTGCCGATCGCGGTGACGCTCGATCCGCATGCGAACGTCACCCGCCGCATGGTCGAGCACGCGGACATCCTCACCGCGTTCCGGACCAGTCCGCACACGGACCAGTACGCGACCGGCGAGCGTGCCGCCCGGCTGCTGCAGCGCATGATGGACGGCGCGCTGCGGCCGGTACGCTATTTCGCGCGGCGCCCGCTGATGCAGGGGTTCGACGGAGCGCGCACCTACAGGCCCGGCGGTCCGATGCCGGTCGCGCTCGAGCGGGCCGCGGCCTGGGAGCGGGGGCGGCCCGGCGTCGCGTGCGTGAGCATCGCGGCCGGCTACTCGCGCTGCGACGTCGCCGAGTTCGGGCCGACCGTGACGATCATGACCGACGGCGAGCACCCCGAGGGTCAGGCGCTGGCCGAGCAGCTGATGGACTACTGCTGGGAGACGCGTGCGGTCTGGAGCGATCCGCTGGTCACGATCGACGAGGCGGTGGCCGCGGCGCGCGAGCACCCGGCCGGGGCCGCGCCGCTGCTGCTCGGCGACTACGGCGACGCGCCCGGCGGCGGCTCGTACGGCGACAGCACCCGGCTGCTGTCGGGGCTGCTCGAGGCCGGGGTGCGCCACGGCGCGCTCGCGGCGATCTGGGACCCGCAGACCGCGCATCAGGCGTTCGATGCCGGCCCCGGGGCGCGGATCCGGGTCGTGCTCGGAGGCAAGTCCGATCCGGCCTGGATGGGCGAGCCGGTGATCGCCGACGCCACCGTGACCTCGGTGTCGGCCACCGGCGACGTGGTGTTCAAGGGGCCGTACGGCACCGGGTCGCGCCGCAGCTTCGGACGCAGCGCGTGCGTGGAGGTCGCCGGCTTCGCGGTGATCGTCGCCGAACGCAATCTCGGGATCTACGACCTCGAGCAGTTCCGCATCTACGACGTGGAGCCGTCGGCGCGGTCGGTCGTCGTCGTCAAGTGCATGCAGGGGCACCACGCCGCGTTCGACCCGATCGCCTCGCGCACGCTGGACGTGGACACCGGCGGACTGACCTCCGCCGACTTGAGCCGCTTCCGTTACACCAAGGTGCCGCGGCCGGTGTGGCCGCTGGATCCGATGAACTGAGCCGCCGACGAGAGGACACCGCGATGGATCGACGCCCGACTCCGCCCCATGGCCCCCGCCGCGACGCGCTGCGCGCGGCCGCGGGGGCGGTCGCGCTGGGGGGCCTTGCCGGTGCCGGTGTGCGGCCGGCCGCGGCGGCGACCCCGGCCGACACCCTGGTGATCGTGCGCGAGATCAGCAGCATCGCGGAGTGGGACCCCGCGGTGTCGCAGATCCTGGACACGCAGGAGATCAACTCCGACATCTACGATCGGCTGGTCGGCTACGACCCGCGCAAGGCCTCGGGCGAGCTCGGCCCGGCGCTCGCCGAGAGCTGGACCGTGACGCCCGACGGCACGCAGTTCGTCTTCAAGGTGCGCCGCGGCGTGAAGTTCCACTCGGGCAATCCGCTGTCGGCCCACGACGTCGCCTACACCTTCAAGCGCATCATCTCGCTCGACCGCGAGCCCGCGAGGTTCCTCGTCGTTTCGTGTGGAACCCAACATTCACAATGACCCCTGGTCGTCGGGCGCGGTGGGCATGTGGACAGGCCGCTTGGCGGCCTGTCCACATGCCCACCGGGCGGGTTTCGTCAGG
>Ga0169931_10006054_pt1 | contig 18326 bp, 12 predicted proteins | sample Kivu_15m_20L_FD_129675 | JGI IMG/M metagenome (GOLD analysis project Ga0169931, IMG submission 129675) | Freshwater microbial communities from Lake Kivu, Western Province, Rwanda to study Microbial Dark Matter (Phase II) - Kivu_15m_20L... | ecosystem: Environmental > Aquatic > Freshwater > Lake... | reverse complement strand
GCTGCAATTCGGCATCAATCGACGAGGTGAGGCTTTTGCCCAATACCGATGCCGTATCGTACTTTCCGCCTTCGAAGCTTCCTTTCTCGCGGTTGTACACATCAACCATCACAATTTTCACCCCGCGTTGCCCGCGCAAAACTTCTTCGTACGATTTTTCAACGCCGCTTAAGCCCATGTTATCGCCCATGCGGTAATACGGATTGGCCGAGATGATTTTCTCATCCACTTCACCAACATATCCCAAGGCATGCGGCGCAATGCGCATCGGGTATTTTCGTAACGTTCGGGCTTGTACAAAAAATCCCGGAAATTTGTAGAGCTTTTCCTGCAGCGTTGCATAGGTTTCGAGCGAAATCTCTCCTTCAAAAACTTCGGGACGGAATGAACTGAATTTCTGTTTCTTCAGCTTTTTTAATTTTTCGATGAACGCTTCCTTTGTAATCTGAAGCATATTGCACAAATCGGCCGTATCGATGTTTTTAACCCGTTTGGGAATGACCATCAAGTCGTAGGCTGCTTCGTTGTAAACCAGGATTTTTCCATTGCGGTCGTAAATAACACCACGTTCAGGATATTCTATTTTATGGCGCAAGGCATTGTCATCGGCGGCCAGTTTGTATTTGTCGTCAATTACCTGAATGTAAAACAGGCGAATGAGATACAATACGGCAATGGTGAGGAAGATTACGCTGATAACGTATTTCCGGTCCGAAAACAGGTTCATGATTCGGCTCCTCCCTTGCTACGTTGCGAAAGGATTTGACTCATCACGATGAGCACCATGGTAAACACGCTGCACGTGAGTACTCTGAGAAGTAAATCGAAGAAGTTCAAGAAGTTGAAGGCTTCTATCAAAAGCAGACTCAGGTGATGCACAAAGGTCATTACACCCGCATACACCAAAAATGTGCTGCCTCCCATTCCCTGCATAGTAAGCCGAACAGTCGATTCGTAGCCTTCGCGCGGCGCGATGACATGCAAAAACGATGGACGTAAAAATGCGATCACCAGCGAGGCCGAGGCATGCATGCCGGGTGTTCCGGTAAATAAATCGATGGTTAGTCCTGTGATGAAACTCAGAAAAAGTAGAAAAAGTTTGTTGATGTTCACGGGCAACATCAGAATAAAAAGAATGTAGAGGTACGCGTTGAAATAGCCATTTACCGGACCCGAAATTTCGAGCTGATCGAGCACCAGAACCTGTAGAAAAATCAGCAGGAAAAAGCGGACAATATTGATGAGTATATCACTGATCATTGGCGTTCAACTTGGCTTCGAGGGTATCGCGTTCGGTTTTCAACAGATTGCGCACGATGTACACGTAGGAAATATTTTGAAAATCGGTGCTGAGCTTTACTTTGATCTCTTTGAAACTCTCGCCCGAAGTACCGATCTCGGCCACTTTTCCGACCATGATGTTTTGCGGATAAAGCGAGAAAGATGTCGTAACAACTGTATCGCCAACAGCAACCTTGGCATGACTTGGAATATCAAGTAAACTGCCCGATTGTGGCGATCCTCCGCTCCAGATTGTGGAACCGAAATAGCCGTTTTTCTTAATCATGGACGAGATGCGGGTTTTGCTATTCAGCGCTGAAATCACAGTGCAAAAATGTTCAGACACATCGTTTACAATACCTACCACGCCCGTGCTCGAAATAACCGCCATATCGCGCTGAATGCCTTTGTTCTTGCCTGCATCAAGCGTGAGGTAATTGTTCACTTTCGTGTAGCTGTTGTTAATTACCCGCGCACTGATGTACTCATATTGTTGTTCATAGAGTGTATCGTTGACCTTAATCAACTTGAAAGACTTATCGTAGAACGAATTCGAATCGGCCTTTCGCAGCCTTGCATTTTCTTCGGCCAACAAGCGATTGGTGATTCCCAGCGTTAGGTAATCTGTAACATCGGCATAGGCCGCGTAAATTTTTCCGGTTATTTGGTTCGAAAACGAAACAACCACTTCGCGTTGATAGCTGTTATTCTTCACAAGCAGAAACACAGAAATTCCTTGTAACAACAGAAAGGCAATAAAGAAATTGTACTTTCTGATGATGAGGAAGAAATTCCGCATGTTTCTTTAACGCTTTCTAAAATCGATCAACGGATAAGGAACTTGAACTTATCGCGGTTTTTCAATGCGATGCCTGTTCCACGGGCCACGGCGCGCAAGGGATCTTCGGCAATATAAACCGGCAGTTTTGTTCGCGCTGAGATACGCTTATCCAAACCGCGCAACATCGAACCACCACCCGCAAGGTAAATTCCGGTGCGGTAAATGTCGGCCGAAAGCTCCGGTGGTGTCATTTCGAGTGCATTTAGAATCGCCGTTTCGATCTTCGCAATCGATTTGTCAAGGCAATGTGCAATTTCTTGGTACGAAACGGTAATCTCTTTCGGAATACCGGTCATCATATCGCGACCGTGTACCGCATAATCAGGCGGCGGATTGTCGATCTCGGTTAGGGCAGCCCCTACCTCAATTTTGATTTTCTCGGCGGTACGCTCACCAATGTGGATGTTGTGCTGGCGGCGCATGTAATCTTCGATGTCTGATGTGAAATCGTCGCCCGCAACGCGAATGCTCTTGTCGCACACGATACCACCCAAGGCGATAACGGCGATTTCGGATGTACCACCACCGATGTCGATAATCATATTTCCCATCGGCTCTTCCACGTCGATTCCTATACCAATTGCAGCGGCCATTGGCTCGTGGATGAGGTACACTTCCTTGGCTCCGGCATGTTCGGCCGAGTCGCGCACCGCACGTTTCTCAACCTCGGTAATTCCCGAAGGAATGCAAATTACCATGATGAGCGAAGGACTGAAGATTTTCCGACCGGGATTAATCATTTTAATCATGCCCCGAATCATGTGTTCTGCCGCGTTGAAATCGGCAATTACCCCGTCTTTCAGCGGACGGATGGTTTTTATGTTTTCGTGTGTTTTACCATGCATCTGTTGCGCCTGTTTGCCCACGGCGATTACTTTACCGCTCGAGCGTTCGATGGCAACAATAGATGGTTCGTCGACCACTACTTTGTCGTTGTGTATGATAATCGTGTTGGCCGTTCCGAGGTCAATCGCGATTTCTTGGGTGAAAAAATTGAATAAACCCATGTGTGGTGTGTTAGTGTTTAAAGTGTCTAATTCCTGTTGTAACCATGGCAATTCCGAGTCGGTTTGCCGCGTCTGTTGAGTCTTGATCTTTTATGGAGCCGCCCGGTTGAATGATGGCTTTGATTCCCGCGGTTGAAGCAATTTCGACACAATCGGGAAAAGGGAAGAATGCATCCGAAGCCATTACGGCTCCATCAAGCGAAAGATTCATGCGTTTTGCCTTATCGATGGCTTGATTCAGCGCATCAACCCGCGATGTTTGTCCGGTACCGCTGGCCAAAAGCCGCTGATCTTTCGCCAACACGATAGCGTTCGATTTGGTATGTTTTACCAGCACGGCTGCAAATTCCAAATCAGCTAATTGTTTTGCAGTTGGTGCGACATTCGTTACGGTTTTGAATTGATCGCGTTGCTCGGTCTGATCATCGGTATGCTGCACCAGCAATCCATTCAAGGCTGTACGTTTTTCGAATTTCGGTCGCTCAAAAGTTTTTGTTTGCAGGATAATTCTATTCTTTTTCGCGGCAAAGATTTGAAGCGCTTCAGCCGAAAATTCGGGCGCAAGGAGTACTTCAAAAAAGATGGTGTCGATCTGCAATGCAAGTTGCTTATCGACTGCGGTGTTGAAAATGATGATGCCACCAAAAGCCGAAACCGGATCTGCTTCCAGTGCTTTGTTCCATGCTTGCAATGCATCGTTATCGAGCGCTGCACCGCAGGCATTGTTGTGTTTAAGGATGGCGCATCCTGTGCCTGAGAAATCAGCAATAAGCCGCAACGCCGCATCAATATCGAGTAGGTTGTTGTACGAAAGTTCCTTGCCCTGAATCTGGGTGAAAACCTCGCTCATCTTTCCATGAAAATATGCAGCTTGATGAGGGTTTTCGCCGTAACGAAGTGGCTCGGCAGTCATCCATCCTGCAATGGCTTCATCGTAGGCTGCAGTTGTAAGAAAGGCCTCAGCGGCAAAGCGGAAACGTTCGTCGAGCGTGGTTTTTCCATCGCTTACTTTCAACAATTCTACAATACTAGCGTACTGATTTCGGTTCGAAACAATGAGCACATCGTTGTAGTTTTTTGCAGCGGCTCGAATCAATGAAACACCACCGATATCTATCTTTTCGATAATTTCCTGCTTCGAAGCGCCGGATGCAACGGTTTCCTGAAACGGGTAAAGGTCGACAATCACCAAATCGATTTCGGGAATGGCGTATTCTTCAAGTTGCGCCACATCGGACGCTTCGCCGCGCCGGCCAAGAATTCCTCCAAACACTTTGGGATGCAATGTTTTTACGCGACCACCGAGTATGGAAGGATATGAAGTTAAGTCTTCGACACGTTCAACCGGGTAACCAAGTGCTTCAATGAATTGTTGCGTACCTCCGGTAGAGCAAAATTGCACATTGTGCTGCCCAAGAAGGTGTACAAGCGCTTCAAGCCCATCCTTGTAATATACTGATATTAAAGCCCTTTTTATGCTTTTTTTCTGCGCCATGTTCGAACTGCGATTCAATGCAAACTTAATCGAAAGTATTGCGATTCGTTCGCGAAATTGTTGCTGTTTGAGGGATTTGGACATTTTTTTATAAACAACTGTTAATTATTTTTTAATGCAGCCAATGGAATTTAGTTAAGACATACATTATCAATGATATAAATAATTTCAAAACCTCAGTTTTATGGAAATTTGAATCTGGCAATCTCGCGAAATCGAACAAGGCTCAAATTTGCGCGTTATTGTTGTGCTATTGCATGTGAATTAATCGAACTTTGCCTTTCTATGACCTCAGCTTGTTTGCCTAGCCTATCGGGCAAAGTGAAATTAAAATCTTCATCGATAAACCATGGATTGGAAGTTCGTTTGGGAGCATTGGATGATTTGGGCAGTTGCAATGAAGGAGGCGTACCGGTATATTTTGATGTTGCATACCTGCGGTCGGTTTCGTTGAATGATTCTGATGCCATTAAACATATTTTTCCTTGCGTCTATCTGAATGGCGACCTTGTTGCTTTTGGATCCTTTTGTTTACTTAAACTCAATAAAACAGATGTAATTCAGTCTATTGCAGATCAAAGCAGATCCGGTCGCCTATGGAAACAAACCCTCAAATCGGTATTGCCTTTCGTTTTGGGATCGTGCGAGTCTAATTTGCAGATTCTTATTGCTGGAAACATGCTTGTTAGTGGTCCGTATGGTTTATATTTTACAAAAGCCTGTCCCCCCGAAATGCAGAATGTGGTTTGGCAAGCCGTATTAAGTTCTGTTGATGAGCATGTGGGCAATTCTGACTTAACCATACTCAAGGACTTTAATGTGAGCGATACTTCTCATGGCCGCCCATTGGTGAAGGGCTATTTAAAAGTCAACACCTTACCGCTGATGGTTTTGCCTTTATCTCCCAATTGGTCGAGTTTTGCTGATTATTTGGAGGCGATGTCGACAAAATACCGCACACGCGCCCGGGCAGCATTGCACAAAGCAGGCAGCTTAACCACCGAATATTGGGATGCTGCAGCAATTCGAGTACATAGAAAACAGATTTATTTGCTGTATAGCGAAGTATACAAACGTGCGAAATTCCGCATTCAACCGGTATATGAAGCCTACATTCCTCAATTGGCTGAAGCCATAACCGATGGTCGGTTTCGGTTCATCGCCTGGAAGGATGGTGATAAACTAATTGGATTCAGTACAGCCTTTTTGCACAATGAACGTATGGACGCGCATTTAATCGGGATGGTTTATTCATACAACCGAAGTCATTCGCTTTACCTGAACATGATTTACCGCTACATACAGGATGCGCTCGAGCTTGGAGCCAATCTCGTTGATTTTGGCCGTACTGCCATGGAAATAAAAAGTACAGCAGGCGCTATTCCGCAGGATCTAGAGGTATTGATTCGACTAAAATCGGTGGTGGGCAATAAACTGGCTAAAAAGTTAAGCCCAAAAATAAAATCTGAAGATTGGATACAACGCCATCCATTCAAGGCGTCCTCTTAAATTATTCCAGGATTTTACCTTCGCTATCTATTTTAAGTGTTTTACCCGCGATTCGCAAAATTCGAAATGCCTGATTTTGTTCTTTCGCCGGATCAAAGCTATCGGCATAACGCTCGGTAAGCTCACACTGGCCGGTTTCTGATAATTTCCCTGTCTTCGAAAGGCATTGATGATTTCCGGTAAGGTTCTCTGCAGTTAAGTCTTCCACTGCAGCGAAGGTTCCATCAAAATCGCCAATTACTTCAACCAGGTAGAGCGGAAATACCTCGCGAATCACTGTCAATGAATCCGAAAAGTCGAGCGGTTTACTTTCGGGCTCCGATAAATCAGGATATCCGCTAAACATTGGAATAGCTTCGGTTCCATTCAGCGAAAGAAAAGCCCATTCTCCTTTTTTTTGAACCGCTACCCTACCCGAAGAATAATTTCTAACCACATCGTATTGCGGCCGCACCAACTCCGTTCCGTTCTCATCTATAAATCCCCACCCTTGTGCCGTTCTCACTGCGGCACGCCCTTCGGTATATCTTGCGATGTCGATATATTTTGCAGCTACGATTTCTTTTCCGTACGGACTAATCAGTGCATATTTTGCGGTGTCGGCCACTGTTTTAAGTCCAAAGCACAAACCTCCTTTCGAAAAGACCAGTTCTTCGTATTGTGCTTCGATACTCTCTTCACCAAATTGATTTAAAAAGCCCCAGTAGTTTCCTCTTCGAAAAGCGGCGGTATAGCCATAAAAAGGCAAAATTTCATCGTATTCGGGCAGTTTAAGTGTATCGCTTTTGTGCACCAAAATCCACTTATCGCTTTGGGCAACTTGAGCAGTCCCGTTTGAAAATCCACTCAGCACAGAGGCAAATTCGCATGGAATAATTTCCGTTCCCCTTGAATCAACAAAGCCCCATTTACCTCCAAGTGAGACAGGTGCAAGGCCCTCGCTGAAATAAGCAATTTGAGTGTAACGCGGCTGAATAACGACTTCTCCCTTGAGATTTATCAAACCAAGCTGTTCATTCTGTTCAATCATGTAATGGTTCTGGTCAAAACGAAACACATTATCATAGCGCGCTTCAATGCGCACACTTCCACTCTTATCGAGTATTCCGGCCTTGCCATTTTCGATGAAAACCGAAATGCCGTTTTCAAAATTATCGAGGAACTGAAAACGGGGCTTAACGAATTCTCGACCTGTGCTATCAATCAGGCCAAATAAACTATCTTTCATCACAACCGAAACGCCATCCTGCAGATCAAAAACACGTGTGTATGAGCCTAATATTGGACGAAGCATGTTATTGCGGTAGCAGAAGTAGTACTTCCCATTTTCATTGATTATGGCTTTTCCCTCCGAAAACGAAAACGCTTCATCGAAGGTAGCGCGGATAGCCGTTTTACCATTACGATCAATAAATCCCCAGTATCCTTTATTCGGATCCAGCACTGCTGCCAATCCTTCGCTAAAATCGCGCGCTTCATTGTATTTCGCCTTGCTTATTTCTTCCCCATTCGTCTTCATAAAGCCGAATGCTTCCTTCTGCGTATCGTAAATGCGCATGATACCTTCCTGCGGTGGACTCGGAACCAGATGCGATGGAAACTCGGTGTAAAGGTATCCGTTGTAGGTAATCAGTTCGTATTGGTATTCGGCATCGCGGTTAGGACGTGCCTCAGCAATTTGCCGGCGCGCCAATGCCAGAGTGTCTGATCCAAACTCCCAAATGTAATCGTACACAGCCGGAATAATCACGCGACCGTCTTCGGCCTTCATGCCCTCATACACATAAACCTGTTGGTCTTTGCCAATGCGCTCTGTTTGGAATTTATACCGCTGACCAAACGTGATTTGCAGACCCATTATCAGTAAAAAAAATCCGGAAACGAGCATTGCCTTTGCAATCCTTGTTTCCGGACTATTCGTTACGTTTTTGATTTGCGGTATCATTTTCTTTTGCCCCGCAAAAATCGCACAAAAAATCGTAGCTTTCTTTAATTTTAATTTGAAGCCGATAATTTTTAGTCAATATCCTGCTCTGGTGCTTGCGGAGCATTTTCAGCCTTACGCTTTTCTTTTTGCTCTGCACGGAATTTCTCCCAGTTTTGCCATTGCTCAGGCTTCATGCTTGCCTTCAGTTTTGTTTCGTATTTATCATTCAATGCCTTCATTTGTTTCTTCATGTCGGCGGCATTGGCTTTCTTGATGTTGTCGCGTTCGGTTTCGCGCGAAACCAAGATTGGACGAATCACTTCGGTCTGTTCTTTTGTCAACTGCGCCGGGCCTGTCATCCGACGCAATTGGCGAACTGCGCGATCTTCGGCCGTAAGCACCGGTTTTTGTTTTTGTTCTTTCGTTGGACTTGCCACTTTGGCATCTTGTGCCTGTGCTGTGATTGATGCGCCGACAATGAATGCGGCAAAAAGAATCTTTTTCATGGTTTCTGTTTTAAAATGAGTTTGAATGACGATTAAAATTCGAAAGGTTTAAAACGTTTGCAATTAAACGCTTTTTTTCATGAGGTAGTGTTGGATGGTGTCGAACAAGACGTATGATTTTTCAACAACTGCGTATCCGTTTTTGGTGTAAAACCCAAGGGCATGCTCTCTGGCATGGAGGCAATAGGTTGTGATGCCTTTGTAGTTTCGGCGTCCGAGGCCTTCCGTAAATCGCAATACGGCCTCACCTATCCCCTTTCCTTGCCATGCAGAAGCAACTGCCATAAAACGAATCTGGGCTTCTTCTTCCGAATTTCGGTGAATACGCGCGGTTGCAATCACATTGTTCTGCGCATCCAGAATGGCCGCATGCAGCGATGTCGCATCATCGTCGGCTATTTCCGATCCTTTTGGCTGTTTCCAAGGCGCACGAAGAATGCTGTAGCGCAGCTCGTACACTTGCTTCCAGTGTATTTCTGTTTGCGGTTGAATAATTCTCCATTCAGGCATGGCTAAAATTAATAATTCCAAGTATATATTCCTGCCTCTTCGTAAAATAATGCAATCGATTTGGCAAATTTCTGCTGTAATTCGGCTAGTTTTAAGCCCGCCGCTATCAAATTGGTCTCGCGTGTATTTACCATGAATACAGAACTTTCTCCATTTAGAAAACGATTTTGTTCGCCTTCAACCAAGGTTTTCGTTGCAGCAGCCTAGCATAAATTAAACCACAAAACGGCTCGACAGGAAATATGTGCAATAATTATGGAAATTTACCCTATTCGTTTGGTACAGTCTCCCGATTGCGGAATTGCAATTTCGATAATCCGGCATAAACGCCATGTTCGATTTTAACTAAGTCGTCGTGTGTTCCCGTTTCTGCCACTTTGCCACCATCGATGACAAGGATTCGATCGGCCTTTCGAACCGTCGCGAGACGATGCGCTACAACAAACGAGGTTCGCCCCTGCATAAGTTGGTCGAGGGCATCCTGCACCAGGCGCTCCGATTCAGAATCGAGCGATGAGGTTGCTTCATCGAGAATTAAAATTGCCGGATCTTTCAACACCGCGCGCGCAATGGCGATTCGTTGCCGTTGTCCGCCGCTGAGCGTGATGCCGCGCTCGCCTACAATGGTTTCGAATCCCTCCGGAAAACGGTCGATGAACTCAAGCGCATTGGCTTTTCGCGCCGCCTCGCGTACTTCGTCCATCGAAGCCTCGGGTTTGCCATACAAAATGTTTTCGCGGATGCTGCCACCAAACAGAATCACATCCTGCGGCACCAAGGCCATTTGGTTACGCAGTTCGGTTAAGTTATATTCGGTCGCACGTTTATCGTCGATGAAAATGCTTCCCGAATCGGGATTGTAGAAGCGAAGCAACAACTGCGTGATAGTCGATTTTCCGGCACCACTTGGACCTACGATGGCAATTTGTTGTCCCTGCAAGGCTTCGAACGAAATGCCGCGCAAAACGGCAACATCGGGACGCGCAGGATACGAGAATTGCACCTCTTCGAAGCGCACGTTTCCGTGCAAACGCTGCAAATTTTGAGTGCCTGCCAGCAGACTGATTTCTTCGGGCGTATGATCGAGAATTTCGAAAATGCGTTCGGTGGCGCCCACCGCCTTTTGAATTTGTGCATATAATTCGGCCAATCCGCCAATGGAAGCTCCGATAAACGATGTATACAGCACAAACGAAATGACTTCACCGAATTGAATTTCGCCCGATTTCATAAGCACCGTGGCTTTCCAAACAATGCCCACGATGGCGCCAAAAAGAGCGAGGATAATGAAGGAAGCAAACAAGCCACGTGAAAATGCCGATTTAAGCGAGAGATTTGCAATTTCGCGCACCGATTTGCCATAGCGAAATACTTCGAGCGCCTCGTTTGCAAACGATTTTACATTCACGATTCCCTGCATGGTTTCTTGCACGATGGTGTTCGAAACGGCCACTTGGTCTTGCGCCTGCTTGCTAATTTTTCGGATGTAACGTCCAAAAACAATGGCAACCACCATAATTACCGGAATGAGCGCCAGCATAAACAAGGTAAGCTTGAGGGAAATAATGGAAATAAGAATCATTCCGCCCACTACCAGTGTAATTTGGCGCAGAAATTCTGCGAGCGTCGTTGAAAAAGTATCCTGCAACTGCGTGATATCGGCCGAGATGCGGCTGTTGATTTCGCCCACGCGTGTTTGGGTAAAATAGCTCATGGGCAGGCGAATGAGGTGACCAAATAAATCGGATCTCAGGCGCAGTAAGCTATTTTCGGTGGTTTGGGCAAAAAGGTAAATGCGCAAAAATGAGAATATTGATTGCGCTCCGAGCAACAACATCAATACAATAGCTTTAGTATGAATGGCATCGAAGCCTGTTTCAGAAGCCGCATTCACCAAATCGCCGATGAGTTTTGGAAATGCAAGTGCCGTGGCTGATGTTAGCCCAAGAAACAACAACCCGAGCAAGTAGCGCGGCATGTCGGGTTTTAAATAAGCAAATAAGCGGAAAGCTTGTTTAAGGCTCGTTTTGGTGAGTTTAGCCTTTGGCAGGTCTTCGTTATGTTGAAACGGCGGCATGGGGGTGCAAACCTACGGCAATATTTTGGTTGAAAAATGTGCGTTTGTTAATCGTGACAAAACATTGACGGGCGCGAAAAGTTTTGCTAACCAAGCAATTTTGTTTGTTCCCCAGTAATAAAGTACATGGTTAATGGACCTTTGCCTTTTGTTTGAATACTTCCGCGCGGTTCGGAGGTAAAATAATCCTGCACAAGCAGCCAGGTGTTTTCAGAAATGTTAATCTTGCCGCGTTCTCCGGCACTTTCGAGTCTACTTGCGGTATTCACGGTATCGCCCCAAACGTCGTATTGAAATTTATGTGTTCCAACGATGCCGGCAACCAGCGGAGCGGTGTGTATGCCGATTCGGATTTCGAAAAACGGTTTGTTTTGAGCAGCCTTGGTACTTTTTTGCGCTTCCATAAATGCCTGTAAATCCAAAGCAGCGCAAATCACTCTTCTCGCCGCATCGCGAAAATCGCCTTGAAGGCCACCAACCGCCATGTAGGCATCGCCGATGGTTTTTATCTTTTCGATGTTGTGCTTTATGGTAAGTGCATCAAAAGCGGCGAAATATTCATGGAGTTCGTCGACGAGTTGTTCGGGACTTAATTTTTCTGAAATCTTGGTGAAATCGCAAAAGTCCGTGAAGAGCACTGTAGCCTGTTCAAATGGACGTGAAGAAGCTTTACCATATGTTTTTAATTCATTGGCTACATGCGCCGGCAGAATGTTCAGGAGTAAATTCTCGGAACTTTTTTTCTCCTTGGCGATGCGTTTTCGTTGCATAAAAAATACAATGGAAAATACCACAGCTGCTAGAAAACAGGTAATCCAGAAGATTTGCATCAGGTTTTTTCGGCGGATTCTTAATTCCTGAACTTCTTTCTCCTTATTCAACAGTGTAATTTCTTTATCGCGCCGTTCGGTTTCGTAAAGGGTTTGAAAAGTATTGATTTGATCGTAGGTGGTGGCATTATTTAGGCTGTCTTTATACACCTGGTATTTTTTCTGCCATTCAAAGGCGCCTTTAAAGTTGCCAATGGTTTCATCAACAGTAGCAAGACCGCCTACTGCTAACAATTGGTCATTTAAATTCTCATTCTCTTTGGCTATTTCTAGACTTTGTAAATAAAAGTTGTTTGATTGAGGATACATGCCTTTTAATCGGTTTAATTCGCCGAGATTGAAGTAAATTTGAGCTATCCCTTGTTCATCTCCAATTTCATTTTTGCCTTTTAATCCTCGGTTGAGGAAATCTTCGGCTTTTTCGAAATCTTTTAAATCAATATATAAAGAACCGATATTGACCAATTGATTGTTAATGCCAAAAACATTGTTTTCTTTATTAAAAATCGAAAGCGCTTCATTATAAAGAGATAGAGCCTTTTGCGGTTTATTGTCGTTTTTATAGGCTGCGGCGAGATCGCTTTTGAGCGATGCCAAACCATTTAAAGCGGTTTTTTTACTTTTTTCGGACAATTTAATGGCCCGTTCATAAAACTCGATGGCTTTGGGATAGTTTTCTTGCGCACTGTAAACATTTCCCAAATTAGAATACGCCGGAATAATTCCATCGGTATTCTTTAATGCTTCCATCATTTGAAGCGATTCATAGCTGTATTTAACCGCCTCTTTATAATTGGCAAGTTCTAAATAAACCGAGGCCAGGTTATTGGTTATTTTGCCAATAGCCAGCGAATCTTTGTAGCGTTCGGCATAGCGTAATGCGACCGTTAGTTCATGAATGGCTTCAATATTTTTTCCAATTAGTAAATAAATTACTCCTCTTATCTTATAAATTTCAGTAAGTGCATTAACTTCTTTTCCTCCTAATAACTTTAACGCTGAATCGGTGCATGCAAGCGCCTTTTCGGGCTCGTTAAACTTTAAGTCCCATGCACGATTATTAAGGCGTGTAATTTCATCTACTTGCGCATTTGTAATAGCATGCAGGTAAAGAAAAACTCCAATTATTAAAAGCCTTTTCACTCAGCGCTTTTAATGAATTGAGATGTATACGTTCCTTTTTTACCCCTTGCTTTTACGGTGTACATGCCCAATGCAAGCTTTTCAATGTTTATACTGGGGTTAAATTCGTTACCTCCACTAATCGGAATGTGCATCAGCATTCGACCCATGGCATCCCAAACTTCCAGCGATTGAATTTCATCTTTTGTTGATGCCAATTGGAGGTTGATAACGCTATGAGCCGGATTGGGTGCAATATAAAAGAGCGTTGTTTTATGGGACTTGAGAAAAGCGGGCGTTTCAATTGCTATCTTAACCAAACCATTAGATGCGGTGGCCATCCAAAATGTATTAGCGGCAGAATCTGATTGCACTTTGATGACTTCATTTTCGAATAATAGGTTTTCAGTGTTAACAGTACGTTGAACAATTGGGGTCCTGATATGTCCCCCCTTTTTCTTGCCTCCTGCAGCAACATAAGCGCTGGGGGTGGTAGTAAAATCATTCATCGGTACTCCGATAAAATCGGCACCTAAATCTTCAAGTTCCCAGTTGGTTCCATTATACCGAGCCACTCCTACATTGGTAACGGCATAAGGGGTGTTGGTGTTTTTATCGGTATGCACAGCGCTCACTTCTAATGAAGGAAGGTTGCTGTTTTGGGTATCAAACGCTGTAAAACTTCCCGCAAAAAATCTACAAATACCGCCATTTTTTGTTCCCACCCAAGTGCCCCCGTTGGTGTCGTAATCAAGTTCAACTACAAGATCTGAAGCTAATGCTGAGTTACCGGCATTGAATGGAGCAAAGCCTGTACTGTTAAGGCGAATGCATCCTATATCTGGTGTGCCCATCCAAATTATTGCTGGGTTTTTACTGGTAATTGACTTAATATTATTGCTATTTATCTGCGAATTGGATGTGTTGTAATTTGTCCACGCAAGACCATCATAAACAAAAAGTCCATTTTCAGGAGTCCCTACGTATACTTTGCCATCGGCTGCGTGGAAGCTTGAGTTGATAACATTGGGCAAAGGAGAGTTGGTAGAATTATAGTTTGTCCATGTGTCTCCATCAAATACGCTAATACCCGAATCGGCAGTTGACACCCAAAGGCGATTGAGGGCATCAACCGAAAGGTGGTTAATATTATTGCTGGCCAGGTTTGAGTTGCCAACATGGTAGGTGCTTACTTGCAAGTCGGGAGGAATATTGAGCTCCTGGTTCGAGGTCATGAAAAATACGTCTTGTTGTTTTCCGCTTAAAGAGGTGTTGCCGAAACGTGTATTTCCGTTAAAATTTCCACAAGCAATAAACTGGTCGTTTTGCCAGGGGATTAAGCCAATCAGACTATCTGTTGCCGCAGATCCCAAACCAATACCAGCAACAGGTTCATAGGCTTGATTGAGTTCTAAAATAAATACATCTGAAGCCCCCAATGCAGGAATATCAATATTATTCCCGACGGTAAACGCTTCGTTATGCGTACCGCCCAAATAAATGCGGTTGCCCGAAATGCACAACGAAGTTCCATTCTCACTGCCGTTTCCTCCAAAATCCATCAGCTCAAGAAATTCTCCTGTAACAGCATTTACCTTGATTAAATAAACATCAGAGCCGCCTTCGCAAGATAACGTACCTCCCAAACTACTGCATTGCAATTCGCTGCTAAATGAGCCTGTAAGCCAAACAAAATTGTCTTTTTGTAAAACCGATCCCAATTTATCGTTTTGCGAGCCGCCCCAAGATGCCGCCCAAATAAACGTGCCATTTGCTAAATTAACGCTACTTAGAAATGCATCTTTTTCTCCGAAACTAATGAGATTGGTGCTGCCCAACGCTATGCTGCTCTCGAAAATTCCTGAAGCCAACATGTTTCCTGAGTTATCGAGCCGTAAATGGGTAATAGCCTCATCGTCTGAGCTACCACCCGATACGATCCAATCGATATTTTGAGCATTACCTATTCTAGCCATGAAATAGTCTTCGCCGCCTTGCGATACCAAGGTATTACCTTCTAACGTAAATGTTCCGGTAAATCTACCGGCTATTACGGCTACCCCTTGGGCTACCAATACAATATCTTCAACCACAACGTTTTCGTTACCTGAAATAATTTGGTAAAAGAGCTGATCGCCTTGTTCATTATGGAGGGCTACGCAGCTTTTAATGCCACTCGTGCCATCGGGCGTGCTTAATAACTGATTGTCGTAGAGCAACGAATCGGTAAAGGTGAAGGTAATAGCGATATTGCCATTTCTCAGGTTTAATGCTTTGGGAACTATCGTTTCGGTGGTACTGTATTTTTTTAAAAATGTGCAGGTTCCGGTAGAGTCTAAAGAGCCTAAAACCATTCCTTTTTCGTTGCCATCAGCAGATTGGTCGTTCATAGAGCATGGGCCGCCAACTACTGCCGTAAAGAACGCGTTGCCGCTATTTCCGGCCACGATTTTCGAAGCTCCATCAATGAGCGTGCTTCCTAAGCGCAAGCAGTAATGAGTTTGCGAAAAAACTGCAAAGGGCGAGAGAAAAAGGGCGAAATAAATAGCTTTAATGTGCTTAAACATAATGTATGGTATAGAGTTAGCCTTCAAAAATAATAAAAATCATGAGCTAAACTAAAGGATAAAAGATACTCCATAATTCGCAATCGCAGATTTCACTCATTAGCTATAAGCATTGGTGGAGATCTTGATTTGCGACGCTTATTGGTAAAAGGCTAAAAAAGAGATGCCCACATACGATGGTTCCGTAGATAATACATTTGGATCGTCTGGAATGGTATCAACCGATTTTCCCGAAGGAAATCCTATTCGGCTGCTTCGTCCGAAAAACTGGTGTTTAAGCTCAATTTTCCACTACTCGTGCCGCAATGAAACGTTGTTCCACTTGGCAAGGCGGTTGGTCGACCGGCGGTTTCTATAGATGTGCTTCCGATTTTTAAACAATAATGCGGTTGACTATATGCCTAAAAACTGAGTAAAACGAAAGTGGTAATTGATAATAACTTGTTCATAGGAAATAATTAATCCTCAATATTACAGATTTTTAAAATTTAGTGCATCCCTAATTCTAGTGATTCAGGCTTTGTTTTTTACAAAGCGTCGACTAAAAAACCAGAGCCAGGTAAGGATAGCAAAAATGACGGATGCCTTGCCAATTAAATCTCCGGTTTGACTAAATAAGGTGATTTCTGAGTTCAGGTGAATGTCATCCGTAATGCATCCATCTGTCCAATACGGCAGTGCTTTTCGAATTTCGCCTTTTTGGTTGATGAAGCACGATATACCGGTGTTAGCCGCCCGAACCACATCGCGTCGGGTTTCGATGGCGCGCAGCGAGGCGTATGCGAGATGCTGTCGGTGTCCGGGTGTATTGCCCCACCAGCCGTCGTTGGTAATGATGGCAATGAAATTGGCACCCTTGCGAATGTAATTTGTCATAAAATCGCCGTAAACCGACTCATAACAAATGGCCGGTGCGGCGACAGATTTTTGATCTGCAGATTTAAATACCGTGCGCTCATCCTGCTTGCCTAAAGAGCCGGTTGTGCCGCCCAAATCGATGGCCCAATCCTCAACCAAACTAAAAATCTGCGGAAATGGCATTTGCTCAACACCCGGTACCAGTTTCGATTTATGGTAAAACCCGATTTTGCTGTTGAGGTGAAATGCCGTGTTGTACATTTCGTAATAATGATTCCCATCGGGCGTTTTGCGAGCAGCACCATGCAATTTATCGCTTTTATCGAAGAAGGTATAGGTCTCAGCTCCCATTAAAATGTTCAGATTCGAAAACTGCTGTTGAAAAGCCTGCAAACGTTTAACCCGACGACTTTGCGAAAATTCAACTTCTTCGATTGGACGAATCAAGGCTGTTTCGGGCCCTAAGAGCCATGTCGTTGTGGAGTCGCAGATTTTATCGGAGAGGTTCAGAAATTTATCGAGTTGCTGGTCGATTGTTTCGGGATCAAATTTCTCGTTGTATGGATCGATGTTGGGTTGCACGATGGCAAGGCGTGTTGTTGGACCTTTTTCTTCGATCGTGAAATATATGATGAGCGAAACTGATGTTGGTATGAGCAGAACGAAGGCAATATTTCGGATAGATTTTCGGAGTTGCTCGCCCTTGGTGAACTTTCGATACAGTTCGAGGATTAATAGGTTAACGGATAGAATCCACAATCCTCCGCCACCCGTTCCGGTAAATTCGTACCATTGAATGAGCTGAATGTTCTTCGCAAACACATTTCCCAAGGTTAGCCAGGGCCAACTCAAATCCCAATCGTGATGCAGGTATTCGGCTCCAAGCCAAAAAGGTAAAAGCAACCAAGCTGCATGCGGCCAACGAAGCCGTTTCCGAATTAAAAACACGAGCGTAAAAACGCCGGCCATAAGCAAGGAATTGGCGAGAAAGGCCAACACAGCACCTTCGAACGAGGCATTTACGATCCACCAGGTGGCAATTACATTCCAGATGATGAAACTGAGGTACGACAACAATAAAACGTACAATGCCGATTTACCATTGGGGCTTCCCAGAAAATGCTCGGCAATCAATAGCAGTGGAAGCCAGGCAACGAAAATCAAATACGACCAACCGATTTCGGGCCACGAAAACGCGAGTAGCAGTCCCGAAGAAATAGAAAGCGCCAATAAACGAAAAGCTGATTTCATTATATTGGCGCTTCAATCACGTTTCTAATTGAATTTAAAAGTTCACCCAACGGAGGGTTTCGCTGCGACCCTTTTGTAGGTTAACCTGTATAAGGTATGTTCCGGGTGTCTCAATCTTTGGTAAGGCTGCAGTTGTCGAACTGTTTTGTCCTGAGATTCGGCATACCAAACGACCGCTTATATCCATCACAACTGCAGATTCAATAGCAGATGCGGCGCGAATTACAGCGTTCCCATTACCCGGATTCGGATAAATCACCGTGTTGCTATACGATAGCATATCCGTACCAACGGTAGCAGAATCGATTACGTTAAACTGATCGAGACCGGCTTCGACCAGATGGCCGGGAGCTATATCGCAGGCTTCGATAATAAAACGCACTTGAGCAGGATTCTCAATAAAATCCTTCACGCGGAAATTGAATGGAATCCAAGTTGAGATAGCACTGTTGCTGAGTGTAAATTTCGAAACAACAAACTCAGTTGCATTTTGCTCCACCTTCAAAAACAAGGTGTCGTTACCTGTGCTATTTCCTCCACCGTTG
>Ga0169931_10006053_pt1 | contig 18328 bp, 18 predicted proteins | sample Kivu_15m_20L_FD_129675 | JGI IMG/M metagenome (GOLD analysis project Ga0169931, IMG submission 129675) | Freshwater microbial communities from Lake Kivu, Western Province, Rwanda to study Microbial Dark Matter (Phase II) - Kivu_15m_20L... | ecosystem: Environmental > Aquatic > Freshwater > Lake... | reverse complement strand
TAAAGTTTTTTGCAATTGGACGGATTAGTAAAGAAGAGGATAAAGCTCCAAATAATAATCCAAATACTATGGAAAAGATGTAAAAGCGTTTGCTTAACTTAACGTGAAAATCTTGTGTGCTCATGATACTTATTTTTTTGTTTATTTAATTTTCCTACTCATTTGGCTTTTCGGTGTCGCCCCGTTTTTTAAGTGCTTTCTGGTCTCCACTTTTGTTTGTAATTTTACAAAAATATAATCTATAAACTATCAAAGTTGTTCTTTAGTGATTCTCTATTTTGTCTGATGTGTCTGTTTAACTTGCCCATAACGGATATATAAGCGCAGTTTTGTTTCGTTTAGCTAATGTAAGTAATTATTTCACAAAACATCAAGCGCTGAGCGGATTTGATAAATGCTCTTCGTGCTCATAGAAGCGATCTAAAGGGACATGAATTTTCGTCATTATTCCTTCATATCTATCCGCAGCAGACACTACAACCTCAGAAACTACTTGATGATGAACTTGATGTTTCTAAATTGTCCTTCTGAGGTGGTTCTTAAAGTGTACATTCCTTGACTTAAATTGCTTACATCAATAGTTTGGTTTACCTGATTGATTTTGCTTTCAAATACCATTTTCCCATCTGTACCGAAAATCATAAATGTTGAACCCAATTCGCCGTTTCGCAGGGTGAAATTTCCGTCGTTAGGATTAGGAAACAAAGACAGTTGATTTGGATTCAAACTTTCAAGGTTTGCACAGTTTTCAACCACAATTGATATTTGATTGGTACCAACACAGCCGTTTGTACTTGTTGCAGTTGCGGTCAGAAGGTGAGTGCCAATTCCAGCACTTGTTGGATTGAAACTGTTTCCATTTACTCCTGGACCTGAAATCGTAGCAGTTGAAGGGCTTGCTGTAAGGGTTACTAATCCATCATTTTGGCAAACGGTATTGTCTGCATCGTTGGAAGTTAAGCTCACTTGTGGTGCAGCCTCCACATTCATTGAAAGAGAAAAATTGTCGCTTCCTTCTGCATTTGAAACGGTTAATTGTACCGTGTAAGTTCCTGGTGATGTGAAGGTATGTGTTGGATTTTGTGCAGAAGAAGTGTTTCCGTCGCCGAAATTCCAATTCCAAGTTGTTGGGATATTTGAAGAAAAATCGGTGAATTGAACCGTGCTACCCACACAAACATTTTGGTTGTTCACTTGAAATGAAGCTACTGGCGCTTGAGGCGGCGCTTGAAGATTGTAATAAACTTTGAAATCATCGAAGTAGAATCCATCTTTGCGCGTTCCTCCGTCTGCTCTCAATTGAAAACGGAATTTTATGGTTTGTCCCAAATACTCACTCAAACTAATTTCTTCCTGAACCCATGAAGTTTGAACGCCTTCATAAACGGGTTGTCCGCTTGGTTGCACGCTTCCGTTTCCACTTTGACCCGGAACGGTGTATTTCCCACACTGCGGAATCCAAGTAGAGCCGTTATTGGTTGAAACTTGGAATTGAACGAAATCATAATCGGCCTCAATATCCCATTTCGCATAAAAAGTCACTTTTGCCGCTGTTGCGTTGCTTAGATCAATCGTCGGAGTGTAAGTGTAAGTTGTATTGGCGTTGTTTGCGTAATTTCCACTTGGCGAATCAGTGAAACTTCTTGGCGAAGAGACAAAAGTTGAAGTAGTTGTATTCCAGTTTCCTGTCCAATTCGTTGATGAGGTCGCGTTTTCATTAATTTGCAAGGCGATTGCACCAAACGTTTTAGTGATCGTATCGCGTTTAACCCACAGTCCGTTGTCCGTTTTAAGTACATAACGGATGTAATCTCCAAATTGAATGGTTGGATTTAAAGTGTAGGAAATTGAACCCGTTTGAGTTTGTTGAAGGTTGAGGTTGTATTGAACGGGATTACCAATAGTTGCAATGTTCAATAATGGTTCAATGGAAACGGTAACTTGTCCACCCATACGACCTAAGCGAGCGATCGAATGGTTGAAATTTCCACTCATTGGACCAATTTCGGAAGGGTCAGTGTCTTTGGTTAAATTGTAATTTCTCGTTAAATGGGCTAAAACCAAGTTTGGAAATACCATTTCAGCAGAAGTGGAAATGATTTCTGAGGACGGTTGCCAAAAAGCCGTTCCAATTTCAGGTGTATGCGCGAATATGGTGTCTTTTTGTCCTACGCCTAAATCCATTTTATACATGTAATCGTCTGAATCGCCTGAAGCAGGATACAAACCTGAACTTTTCATTGCTGGATAGCCGTTAAACTCAACCATGTGATTGGTGTAGGTTTGGAAATAATCGTGATGCTCGGCAAATTCCGCTGTTGTCGTTCCGATTGGGAAAAGAATACTTGGGGAATAAGTGTGTGCGTTGAATGCCATTTCAAAATTATGGTTTTGTACCAGCCATCTTATTGCTTGTGTTTCAGGTTCTGAGAAAGGTGCTGTTCCGCAATAAGTATCATTACTCGGATTGGTGCTTGTTCCAGTTGTACCCCAACCGTAAGGATAATTTCTATTCAAATCAACTCCGAAAACATTATTGCCATTGTTTCGTCTGTTCTTGCGCCACATTCCACCTCCATTCGGATTGGTTGATTCATTGTGCAAGTAACCATCAGGGTTTAAACATGGCACAAAGTAGAGCTGTGTGTGATTAACCAAATAGGTAATTTCTTCGTTGCTTCCGTAATTTTCCAATAAATACCACATAAAAAAGATGGTTGACATCAAACTCATTGGTTCTCTTGCGTGGTGAATTGCGGTGTAAAGTGCTTTTGGTTCGTCTTGTTCTTCTTGATTCGGATTATCGGAAATTTTAACCATATAAATTGGTCTTTGTCCGTGGGTTAAGAAGCTGGAAATAGGCGCTTTAACTGTGATTAAATTTGGAAATTGCGCGACCATATCATCCAATTCTGCCAGCATTTCGTTGTATTTGAGGTAGCCACCCATTGTTCCCAAATTGAAATTGGAAGGCGTTTGCGGATTGAAAGCAACGACACCAAAATTTTCGGGACAAGCTACGTTTTTTGTTACCGCTGTTGTTCCGCCATTTTTAAGTTGGTCAATGTAATACGCTTCTACATTGTCAATCAAAATTTCGTAATTGAAGTCGTATTGTTTCATTACTTCGATTTCAGCCTTCGAAAAATCTGAAATGAAGAAAACACCTTCCTTGTGAACGCCGTGATCAACGGTAACACCAAGATTTGAAAGTTTGAATAACTGTTCTTCGTTGGCAAAAACTTTAACGCGAGAATAATTCTGAGCAAAAGTTGAGAAACAGAGAAACGCAATGAAAGAGAGGAGAGTTAGCGAGAGTTTCATAGTTTTTATTTTGAAACAAAGTAAATCAAATTAATTTAACTAGCTCAAACAAGCGTAGATGATGTTAATAAGAAGTCCTCTGTGTGGATAGGTAATTGAACCACAAGTTGAATTAGGTAAGATTAAATCTATTCAATCGTTTCTTTTTATTCACCTCTCCCCTACCCTTAAATCGCTCACTTTTACGTTCTCTCAATATGTCATTGCGGAATTGATATCATTCCCCAACCGCAATTGATGTTAACACTACACCAACCAACAACAAAGCAGCCAAAAACCCTCCAAAACCTGTCAATTTGCTATTGTAGCCCATGTTTGACATTCGATTGAGTAGCTCGTTCGGATTGGCTTTAGTTTCAACTGTTTCTTTCAAATAAAATGAATGATCGAAATAACGCGCTTTTGTCATGGATTCATCACTGTAAATTGTCAGGAAACTTCTGAAATTCAATGGAGAATCGAACTCAGAATAAACAGTTTTCAATCCGTTAACGGGACCGATATTCGTTATAAAATCAATTTTTTTAGGTTTCAAATCACTGTCAATCCATGTCGGCTGAACTAGTAAGGTTGAATACACAATTTTTGATTTCGGTGGCACAAAACTTATTTTTTCATCCCGATAAATTGTTCCTTGAGTGCTTGAATATTCACTTGTAACTCTACCTCTTCTTTGCACCTGGACACCGGTTGTTTGTGCTGTGAATTGAGCATTGTCATTGAAATACGCAAAACGTTGGTCCTTTATAATTAAAGCTGACTTGCTCCAATCAACGTACAATGGTTGACTTAATTTATTGAATACGACCACTTCAACAGGGATGTTATCGCCAAAAAAGTGATAAGAAATCTTTAAACTGTCATTTTCGTAAACCAAATCGTTTTCTTCATTAAGTAGTTGACCGCCAAAACTCGCATATTGATATTTCATGCAGGAATTAAGGGAAAGTAAATCGAACAAAAGAACGAGGTAAACGAAAAATAACTTCCTTGTTTTATTTAAGGTAAAAGCAAAAATATGTTTCGTAAACAAAAGAAATTAGAGAAGCGTGTACTTGAAAACCGAAAAGGAATTCGTGTGTTTTTCGTCCTTCTCTTGACTGAAAAGTAATTCTTTTTTCCAGTTATTTGCATTGAATTCTGGGAAAAACGTGTCTGCGCCAAAAACACCATCAATGTGTGTGATGAACATTTCGTTCACAACTTGCGCTTCTAATGCCATTTTATAAATTTCTCCACCTCCAATAATAAAAAGTGTGCGCTCACTTTCATTCTCAAAATGTTTCAAACAATCGTTTAAGTCATGAAAAACTAAACAGCTCTCTGCGTTGAAATTTTTGTTTCTTGTCAAAACAACATTCTCTCTTCCTGGTAAAGGGCGGAATTTTTCAGGAATGGAGTCATAATTTTTACGACCCATCACCACGATTTGTCCTTTCGTTGTGGTTTTAAAAAAATTCATATCAGCGGGTAAATGCCACATCAAATCATTGTTTTTTCCAATTCCACGTTCGGCGTCCATTGCCACGATAAGGGAAATTTTTGTCATACAGCTACTTCTGCTTTAATGTGTGGATGCGGGTCATAACCAACTAACTCAAAATCCTCGAACTTGAACTCGAAAATGTCTTTCACCTCTGGATTTATTTTCATTGTTGGAAGCGGTCGGAATTCCCTACTCAACTGCAAATGCGTTTGTTCAATGTGATTCAAATACAAGTGGGCGTCACCCAAAGTATGAACGAAATCCCCAACTTCTAAATCACAAACTTGTGCCATCATCATGGTCAAAAGAGCGTAGGAAGCAATATTAAAAGGAACACCTAAAAATGTGTCTGCACTTCGTTGGTAAAGTTGACAAGAAAGTTTCCCATCCGCCACATAAAACTGAAAAAACGCGTGGCAAGGAGGCAATTTCATGTTTTCAATTTCACCAACATTCCAAGCTGAAACAATAATTCTTCGCGAGTCGGGTGAGTGTTTTAGTTGCTTCACTACCTGCGAAATTTGATCGATGTGTCGTCCGTCTGCTGTTGGCCAACTTCTCCATTGATACCCGTAAACTGGACCGAGATTTCCATTTTCATCTGCCCACTCATCCCAAATCGATACTTTATTTTCCTTAAGGTATTGAATGTTTGTATCGCCTTTCAAAAACCACAACAATTCGTGAATGATGGAACGAAGGTGTAATTTTTTGGTGGTTACAAGCGGAAAACCCTCTTGAAGATTGAAGCGCATTTGGTGTCCGAAAACGGAAATCGTGCCCGTTCCTGTTCTGTCTTCCTTTTTCACTCCTTCGGTCAGGATGCGTTGAAGCAAATCGTGGTATTGTTGCATAATGGGAGAATTGGGTCAAAGATAGGGTAAAGTTTTGGGAGTGTGGAAGAATGACCAATCCACCTTCCTAACGGCGTAGCAACCAACAAAAATTACCAATAAAATGATTTGCAATACATTAAATCAATTCATCAAATAAATGGAACCCAGATTTTTTTAAGTAATTCTCCTGAAAACCGAGCACTTAAATTGAAAAAAGAATAAATATTTGTTGGCGTCAACCGCTATTTAATCTTAATCATTCGCGTGATTTTCTCCTTATTATTTACAGTAATATTCAAGTAATAAACTCCTTTTGAAAGTTTGTACTTATCCACTTCCATTACCACTTTGTGTTGACCTTCACCGAAGTTTGTGGAGTTCAAAACATCAGCGATTTTCTTCCCACTTAAATCGAATAAGGTAATGTCCACTTTACTGTTTTTGGTTAATGAGAATTCAATGTTTGTCAAGTTTTCCAGAGGATTTGGGTACACCTTAACCCCTGAAAGTTCGTTTGTGATTGGTTTATTTCCAACCAAAGTATTCTCTTTTAGAATAGTGAATTGATCTCGAACAGTACCATCAGAAGCAATGTAAGTTCCATCCAAACGATTACCGTCAATTTCTAATAAAAATGAACCATAACATGTGTCACAACCGTGTTTAGCATAATGTACAGGATGATTCAAACTAGGACTTGAAGTTCTGCTTCCTGAGTTTCCAAGTACAGTATAAACCGTTCCTTCACCACCAAAACCATCTTGTCGAGATTTCATGTAAGGTTCACCGGTATTGAAGTTCCCACTGCTGTTGTCCACCATCATTGTTGTTGCATTGAATGAACTTGAATTGCCATAATGACCTTTAATCATGTAAGAACGTTCATAAACGTGACTGTGTCCACCCATCATTAAGTCAACCCCCGCATTTTCAAGTACTGGAACAAAATTCTCGCGCATCGCTTTCATGAAAATAGTAATGAAATCATCTGAATTGTGTGAACCTTTAGAGTAAGGAGGTTGATGCCAATAAACAATTATCCAATCACGTTTTTTGTCCAAAGCATCTTGTAAATCTTGTACAAACCACTGATACATAGGCAAAGTCGTAACTGTGTTATTGGTACCTGCGCCGATGTAATTGAAACTTGCTGTGGCAGAACCCAATTCAGAATTTAAGTTGATGAACCGAATATTTCCGTAATCGAAAGAATAATACAATTCTGTTCCTGAAGGTACACCACCCGCTTCACCTTCTTTCGGTAAAGTAAAAATATCGTAGTAAGGACCGGAATGTTGTTGAGGATCTTGATTACATGGAATTGCGCAAACACTGTTGTAATCGTGATTTCCCGGAGTTGGCCAAATCGGCATATATTTCATTTCATTCGGGTAAATCTCAAAGCATTTGGTTTGATATTCCAAATCAGTTCCGTCGTCGTAAACAATATCGCCAAGCATTAACCACATATCCGTTGATTTTCCAGCCGAATGAGCCAAATAAGCATCTCTAACATCTTTTTGTCCTTGGTTTCCTTTTCCTTGATCTCCAACAACCCAAGCGCGAAGAGGTGCATAAGTTCCTGGTATAGGGTGGGTTTTGAAGAAATGTAAATCACTTGGACCACTTAGAACGGTTGAACTTGTTCCAATGGAATAATAGTATTTGGTTAAAGGATCTAATCCAGTTAATTTCACTTCGTGTTCGGTGGTTTCTTCCGCTAAATTGGCTTGTCTGTCTAAATTCGAAGCGGAAACACCAAAACTCACTTTACTGTTGGTTGGAACATCTGTTCTCCAGCGAATTACGATACTGTTATGTGTAGCTACTTGCAAATAAGGACCTCTTACGACTTCTTGTGCATTGTATTCAAAGCAGAAAAAAGATAGGAGAATTAAGCTGAATAAAAAGTTGGAGAACTTGTTCATGATTAATGATTTAAAATGAGTGTGACCAAATTAACTATAATTGGGAATCTTGAATAAATTTTTGTCATTAAAAAATTGTTACCCAGAACAAAAGCTATTTTCTAAGTCGCGATAAAGTTTCAGGTGTCATTCTAAGATAATTGGCGATATGACGAAGTGGAATTTCTTGAAAAAGTTGCGGACTTCTTTGCAAAACTCTATCGTAACGGTCTTTCGGATTATTGTGGAGCAAATCGCTTTCCCTTTCCATTTGTTGAAGAACAAGGTTTTCAAGTAAAACATTCCATTTTTTCATTATGCTTTGGGAACTTGAAACAAAGGAAAGAAAGTCGTTTTTTTTAATGCGACGAACTACAGTTGATTTCAGGGCTTCAATTGAAAATCTTGTTGGTTTATCACTGAGAAAAGAATCTAAAGCTGTCAACCAATTTCCTTTATATCCAAAACGAATAATTTGCTCTTTCTCGTCAATCCATTCGGTAACTTTCACCGCACCTTTATCAATCAAGAAAATGAAATGGCAATGCTCGTAAGGTGTAACCAACAAGGCCCCTTTCGGGTGTTTTTCCTGAACTAATTCTATGTTTTCATTTCTTAAAAAAGCGATAAGTTCTTCTTGCATTTAACCTTCAAATTGAATTTGAAATTGAAATCAATATTAGCAATAATACCAACTATGACCTAAAAACCTCTTAAATGCAAATTGATAAGTTTTATTAGGTAAGCGAAAAACAGGTTATACCACAAGGGATTTATTACACCACAATATTTGTGTCAATTGGTATAAATCTAATTTTTCTTTGACCATCATTTGGAACTGTTTTCAATTTCACTTGTTTAGATTAATTCAAAATAAGGGTTTTGTGTACCTTTGTACGCCAGTTGTTGAAGCCTACAAAGAAATACAGACTGAGAATTTAAAAACTATGGACAAAAAACCATTTAACGTTAAGGAAGTTAGGGAACTATTCCCCGCTTTACGCCAACAAATTTACGGGAAAAATTTGATTTACTTTGATAATGGCGCGACCTCTCAAAAACCTCAATTGGTTTTGGATGCTATCAATAAATATTATTCCAAAGAAAACGCGAATATTCACAGAGGCGTTCACTTCATGAGTCAACGTGCAACAACCGATTACGAAGCCGCAAGAAAACGCATTCAACTTTACCTTAACGCAAAAAAATCAGAGGAAATTATTTTCACAAAAGGTACAACTGACGGAATAAATTTGGTCGCCAATTCTTTTGGAGAGTTATTACAAGCGGGTGATGAGATTTTGATTTCAGAAATGGAACATCACTCGAATATTGTTCCTTGGCAGATGTTGTGCGAACGAAAAAATTTAACCTTGCGTGTTGCACCAATCAATAAAAGAGGGGAAATTATCGAGGAAGAATTGGATAAATTGCTTACCAAAAAAACCAAATTAGTTGCCTTAACTCAAATCAGCAATACTTTAGGAACAATCAATCCCATTAAAGAAATCGTAAAGAAAGCTCATGTAGTAGGAGCGAAAGTACTTGTGGATGGAGCACAAAGCATTCAGCACACAAAAGTTGATGTTCGTGATTTGGATTGTGACTTTTTCGTTTTCTCAGGACATAAAGTTTTTGGACCAACTGGAATTGGTGTTTTGTACGGAAAAGAAGATTTACTCGATAGAATGCCGCCATACCAAGGTGGAGGCGATATGATTGCTAAAGTAACCTTTGAAAGAACTACTTACAACGAATTACCTTTTAAATTTGAAGCAGGAACACCACACATCGCAGGTGGAATTTGTCTGGGTACGGCTTTCGAATTTTTGGAATCATTGGACATGAAAGCAGTCGAACAACATGAACGCGAATTGCAAAAATACGCCGAGGACATGCTTGAAACTTTTGAGGATTTGCATATTATTGGAACTGCAAAAAACAAAACAAGTGTAGTTTCATTCGTAATTGAAGGTTTACATCCTTTCGACATTGGAACGCTTTTGGACAAACAAGGAATTGCCGTAAGAACGGGACATCATTGTACGCAACCTTTGATGGATATTTACAAAATTCCAGGTACGGTACGCGCATCTTTTGCCTTTTACAATACCCGAGAAGAAATAGATTTTTTCATTAAAGCTTTAGAAAAAAGTTTACACATTTTAAAGTAATGGACATTCAAACGAAACAACAAGAAATAATTGACGAATTCGAAATCTACGACGACTGGATGGAGAAATACGAATACATTATCGACCTTGGTAAAGATCTACCTTTAATCGACCCTGCATTAAAAACAGACGATAGACTCATCGAAGGTTGTCAATCAAAGGTATGGTTGGCATCGTCGTTTGATGGAGAAAAAATGCATTACACTGCTGATTCTGATGCTATTATCACCAAAGGAATAATTGGTTTATTGATACGAGTTTTGGACAATGAAACACCAAAAACGGTATTAGAAACAGACTTACAATTTATAAAAACAATTGGATTGCAAGAACACCTTTCACCAACGCGTGCAAATGGTTTGGCTGGAATGGTCAAAAAAATGAAGCAAGAAGCCATTAAATACCTGAATTAAAATGGAAAAAGAAGTTTTAGCACTTGAAGAACTAATAGTTACAACCCTCAAAACAATCTACGACCCCGAAATACCTGTGGATATTTACGAGTTGGGCTTGATTTACGAAGTAAAGATTGATGAAGACTTCAATGTACAAATTGAAATGACTTTAACTTCTCCTAATTGTCCGGTTGCGGAATCATTGCCAAAAGAAGTAGAAGACAAAATCGCTGGCATTGAAAAAGTTCAGGCTTGTAAAGTTAATATTGTGTTTGATCCACCTTGGGATAAAGATATGATGAGCGAAGAAGCTAAGTTGGAGCTTGGGTTTCTTTAGTTTAAAGTGATTGTGCTTCGAAGACACGGACCGAAATGAATGGTGAAGAGTGAATAGTGAATAGTGGAAAGTGGAGAGTGGAGCCCGGATAACTATCGGGAGATTAGTGAAGAGTGTAGCCCCGATAATTATCGGGAGATTAGTGTAGCCCCAATAATTATCGGGTGAATACGTGGCGGAGGCATTATACCACACATTATTTTTTACGCGACATAATGTGTCTCAATTGGTTTTACTTTTTTTCAACATCATGAATTCAATATTGTGACGAAAGTCATATTTAAACCTGAGTTAAGTCATTATTTCCTGTAAGTGAAACTGTGAATTTTGTCTTAATCTTAAAAACATGAAATCATGAGTACAACACATCAAATTTCCGGAGAATTAGAGTTTAATCGATTTGGATGGATTGCAGTAATTTTATTAGTAGTTGGTTGTTTGGGAGGGGTAGCTGTTGGAGTGGGTGCAATTATGCACACTTGGGCTTTAGTCTTAATTTTGATTCCAACTATGGTGACATTAAGTATGTTACTTGCTGTAGCTCCAATGAAATATATTATGAATGCCGCTGCCGTAAGTATTTTAATCGATGTACTAATGATTATTTACTTTGGGTTCATTGCAAAAAATTGCTTCTAAAACATCTTTAGATAGTTGTTTTTTCCTAGAATACTTTACCAAACATTTAAAAATCAGCCTTTCCTCGGAGAGGCTTTTTCATTGTTCCTATTTTTAGGTCTTTTAATTTAATAACCTCAGTTCGATTGTAAAATTGCTTTGTGAAAAATTGCCTCATCATTTGCATTTTTCATTAAAACCATCTAGACGTAAAATTTTAAGCACATTTCAAGTTAACTTTAAACCTAAAAAATACTATGCCGAAATTATTATTGACAACAGGAGGAGGTGATTGCCCTGGATTAAACGCCGTTATTCGAGCGATTGTGAAAAGTGCACATACCAAAGAATGGAAAGTTTATGGTAGTAAAGAAGCATTTACCGGTATTTTAAGCCAACCAATTGATTTAATGGAGTTGACACCCGATATTGTAGCTGGAATTCACGTCAAAGGCGGAACAATTTTAAAAACTACAAACAAACTAAATCCATTGCGCTTTCCCGTTACAAATCCTGATGGAACGATAACTTTAGAAAATCGAATACCTCACTTAGTGGAAGTATTGAAAAGCAATGGATTTGATGCTGTGATTAATATTGGTGGTGACGGTTCGCAAAAAATATCCCAAGCAATTCATGAGTGTGGTTTTCCAGTTATTGGGGTTCCAAAAACAATTGATAATGATTTGACAGCAACAGATTATACCTTTGGTTTTCAAACAGCTGTGCAAACCGCAACCGAATGTTTTGACAAATTGGTTTCAACAGCGGAAAGTCACCATCGCGTGATGATTATGGAAGTAATGGGACGTGATGCTGGTTGGATAGCTTTGCATACAGCTGTGGCTGGTGGTGCCGAAATTTGCTTGATTCCGGAAATTCCATACGACATAGCTAAATTGGTTGAAACTATTGAAAAGAGATACGAAAACGGAAGAGGGTTTGTAAACATAGTTGTTTCTGAAGGAGCCAAACCTGTTGCAGGAAATGTTACAACACAAGAGCAAGAAGCAGGTTCTGAACACATACGACTTGGAGGGGTGGCTTACGCGTTGTCCGCGGCTTTGAAAAAGAGTGGTTGTCAGATGGAAATCAGAGAAACTGTTTTGGGGCACATTCAAAGAGGGGGATTTCCAAATGCATTCGATAGGGTGTTGAGTACATGGTTTGGCGTAAAGGCTTTTGAGCTTCTTGAAAGTGGAAATTTTGGTAAAATGGTAGCCTTTCGAAATAACCAAGTGGTAGCGGTTGAATTGTCGGAAGCAACCCGAATTTACAGACAAGTTGAACTAGACAATGACCTTCTACTCGCTGCAAAAAAAATGGGGATTGTTTTTGGGGATTAATGGGGTAATATGCTAATATGCTAATTTTTTAATGTGCTTCCGCGGCGGAGGTTTAATGTGCTAATGTCTTAATGTGCTAATGTCTTAATGGGGTAATGTGCTTCCGCGGTGGCGGAGGTTTAATGTGCTTCCGCGGTGGATGAGTAATTATCGAAGGTATGGGGTTTTTATTTGGTGAGGGGGGGGTATTTGAAGAGGGGGTTTATTTGAAGAGGGGGTTTATTTGAAGAGGGGTGCGGGATAAATCCCGCACCAACTATTCGTAATCAAAAAAACGCACCATTTCTAGTGCGTTTCTTTTAATTCTTTTTGATTGAAAATTACTTTGCCATCAACTGGTCTTCTGAACTTGAGGAAATCGCTGACTTTTCCAAGCGCAATTTCGTTTTTTCTGATTCAATCAAAACTGTGTTGTCTGTTACTTCCAAAATGATTCCGTGAATACCACCAATTGTTACCACTTTATCACCTTTTTTCAGACCTTCTCTGAATTTCTTCAATTCTTTTTGTTTCTTCATTTGTGGTCTTATCATGAAGAAATAGAATACTAAGACCATCAGTCCTAGCATTACCAAACTTTGGATGCCTTGTCCGCCCATTTTTATTGTTTATTTAATTTTTCCTTTAATCATTACTACGGTCAAATGTGGCTCCGTATTAGCCATTACTGTCACTGACTTATTCACCAATTTACTGTGAACTTCATTCGTGTTAATTTGTGCGACAATCACCCCCGATTTCCCTGGAAGGATTGGTTCTTCTGGTTTTTCGGCAACAGTACAAGTGCATGACCCACGAACTTCGCCGAAAACGAGTGGATAATCGCCAGTGTTTTTTACTTTGAATTTGGCGTTGATAATTTCGCCTTTCACAACTGTACCTGCGTCAAAAAGCGTGTCAATTTCCATGGTTGTCTTTTGACCAACTTCTACCTTATCGCTTCCGCCACATGAAGCCAGAAAAAGAGGAAATAAGAATAGTACTATGTATTTCATAAACTTAAATTTAATCGTTTAACAAACCGCGTCCGATTTTCACCACTTTACCATCTGCTTTTAAACGTTCCAAGGCTTTATCCAAAATTCCATTTACAAACAAATTACTTTTTGGTGTGCTGTAGAATTTTGAAATTTCGATGTATTCGTTAATCGTCACTTTAGTTGGAATGGATGGACAAACCTGTAATTCCGTAATTCCCATTTTCAACAACAAAATATCCATTTTAGCGATTCGGTCTAGTTCCCAATTCTTGGTCAAATCGTCGATAAGTTGTTCATTTTCTTTGTCCTTCAATAACGTTTTTGAAAGTAAAGTCAAAATGAATTCTTTTTCATCGTCGTCTTCCTTGTAAAGCGGTAAAACGCGGAAATTTTCATTTTCCTTGGCTGCCTTTAAAGTTTTGATTGCCATTGAGCAACACAAATCAATATCGTCTTGCCAAATGATGTGTTCCTCTTCAAAGAAATGTTGCAAGTAGTCGGAATTCGCAATGTCATTTTTGAAAAGTTGAACCATGAATTTCTTGTCCTCTTCAAAACCTTCCAAATCATTTTTCATGAAAGTAAAATAGGTTTCACTTTCCAAAATTTGAAGGAACATTTTTCTGAAAATCTCTTGTTTCTCCGCTCCAACCCAATTGACTTTTCTGTTTTCAGATAATCTACGCAATTCAACGCTTTCCTCAATTTGAGCAATTAGTGCATTTTGAATCAATTTTAAATTAGGGTTTAAATCTTCTGGTGTGGGCAAATATTTGTTTTTTCGTTCCTCGATTTTGGACTCAGCCGCTCTCTTCACCTCTGGAAGCGTCAACAGTAAATAGAGGTACAAATCGTACATCAATTCCACCGACTTTTTCAATTGCTCAACTCCCTTCGCTTGATCTAAATCGCCTGATTGGTAAAGTGCATATAAAATCTGTAGGACTTTAATCCTAAGTTGTCTTCTGTTTAGCATCCTATATTATAATGGCAATTTAACTTTTCCGATAGCTTCAATACGCTCTTCGGCCATTTTGTTGGCAATTTGGTAAGTTGGAATGTTTTCATCTGCCGAACGCTTCACAATATTGAAAATCGTTTGGTAGATGTCTTCTGCTTATTGTAAAGCCCACTCACTACTCAAACCTTGAACTTCGGAAAAACAGTTGATTACCCCACCTGCATTAATGGTGAAATCAGGGGCATAAATGATTCCTTTTTTCATCACTTCAACACCGTGTTTCGACTCTTCTTTCAACTGATTATTCGCTGCACCAGCAATAATGGAGCATGATAACCTGCTTAATGTATCGTCATTCACCGTTGCACCTAAAGCACAAGGCGCGTAAATATCCATAGGAACATCATAAATGTCATCAGGGGAAACAACCGTCGCACCATAAGTCGAAGAAACGCGCTTCAAAGTTTCCTCGTGAATGTCAGTGATAAAAACTTTCGCACCTTCATTTGCTAAATGCTTCACTAGGTATACTCCAACATGTCCAACTCCTTGTACGGCAACAACTTTTCCTTCTAAAGAATCTGAACCGAATTGTTGTTTGGCACAAGCTTTCATTCCCATGTAAGTTCCGTAAGCCGTAACTGGCGATGGGTCTCCGCTTTTTCCAGGCAATCCAACCACATGCTTCGTTTCCATGCTCACCCAATTCATGTCTTGCGGGTTAATACCTACGTCTTCTGCGGTAATGTATTTTCCAGCTAAACTATTCACGAATTTCCCGAAACGACGGAACAAAGCTTCTGACTTCATCGAACGCGCATCGCCGATAATCACTGCTTTTCCACCACCAAGATTTAAACCTGAAATTGAATTTTTGTAGGTCATTCCGCGAGACAAACGCAAAACATCATTCAATGCTTCCGCTTCGCTGCTGTACATCCACATTCTCGTTCCGCCTAAAGCTGGACCCAAAACGGTGTTATGAACAGCAATAATGGCTTTTAAACCTGTAGCTTCGTCGTTACAAAAGAGGATTTGTTCGTGTCCCATTTTGGACATCTGACCGATTACAAGGTCTTGACTGTTGAGGGGATTTATTTCTGACATAAAATTAAGTTCGTTAACTTAAGGAATAACGCAAACAAAAGGACAAGCGGTGATAAAAACTGACATTAAAATTTCAACTACCACCTTAATACTTACTTTTGCAAGCCTTAAAGCGTCGGCAAAATTAGGAATTCTGAATGAAGTCACTTAGTTATCTCAATAAATATTTCGTCAAGTACAAATGGCGTTTCATTCTAGGCATCTTGTTTACGGTGATTAGCAACTACTTCGGTGTAAAAATGCCGGTTTATGTTCAAGACACGGTGGACAGTATGTTGAACAATGATTCCGTTTCTGGAGTGGAACAAGCACTTTGGTTATCGTTGCAAGTGGGTGGAATTTACATTTTACTGAGTTTGGGAAAAGGATTTTTCTTGTTTTTAATGCGTCAAACAATTATCGTCATGTCGCGATTTATTGAATTTGACTTGAAAAATGAAATTTTCGCACATTATCAAAAGTTGGACTTGGCTTTTTTCAAACGCAACACAACGGGAGATTTGATGAATCGCATTTCTGAGGACGTTGGTTTGGTGCGAATGTATCTTGGACCTGGAATCATGTATTCGGTGAATCTTGTTGTTCTTTTCGCAATGAATCTTACACAAATGATTAACATCAGTCCAAAACTGACACTTTTCGTCTTGATTCCACTGCCTTTGATGTCGTTTTTGATTTACAAGGTTTCTGCCCGAATGAATCAATTAAGCGGAAGTGTTCAACGCGAACAGTCCATGCTTTCAACCATTGCACAAGAAACATTTGCAGGAATTCGGGTAATAAAAGCATATAACCGACAAGAAGAAGTTTCGGATAAATTCGCAGAAACAGCAGAAAATTACCGAAAGAAAAGCATGTCTTTGGTGATAGTAAACGCACTTTTTATGCCGACCATCCTTTTCTTAATCGGTTTAAGTACCTTGATTGCCATTTATTTAGGCGGTTTAATGTACTACGAGGAAAAAATTTCTTATGGAAACATTGTGGCATTTATTTTCTTCGTCAACAACATGACATGGCCCTTTGCAAGTATTGGTTGGGTAACCTCAATTATTCAACGTGCGGCCGCATCACAAACACGAATCAATGAATTCTTAAAAATTGAACCTGAAATTTCCAATTCAAACTTCCAACCTTTCGATTTTCAAGGTGAAATTGAATTTAAGAATGTAAGCTTTACCTATCCTAACACAGGCATTCAAGCGTTAAAAAACATTTCTTTCCACATTCGAAAAGGCGACACTTTGGCTGTTGTGGGCAGGACGGGAAGTGGAAAGAGTTCAATTATTCAATTGTTGATGCGTCAGTACGATTGTACTTCTGGTGAAATTTTAATCGATGGCTTGCCAATTCAACAAATCAATTTAGATGCATATCGCGGACAGAGTGGTGTGGTTTCACAGGATGTTTTTCTTTTTTCAGATTCCATTGCAAACAACCTAAAATTTGGAGCGAAGAATGTTGAAGTAACTGAAAACGACCTCATCAATATCACTAAAGATGCTCACGTGTACCACAATATCACTGATTTTCCTGACCAATTTGAAACAATTTTGGGCGAACGCGGTGTGAATTTGAGTGGAGGACAAAAACAAAGAATCAGCATTGCACGTGCTCTTCTTGGAAAACCCAAATTACTTCTACTCGACGATTGCTTGTCCGCTGTTGACACAGAAACAGAAGACACTATTTTGCGCAATTTGAAAAAAGGAGAGAAAGACCGCACCTCTGTTGTGGTGAGCCATCGCATTTCTACAACACGTAATGCCAACAAAATTTTGGTTTTAAATGAAGGTCAAATCATTGAAAACGGCGACCACAATACATTGGTAAATCTGAACGGTATTTATGCTGAAATGTATAAGTCTCAGTTAACGGAATGAGTAGGGGTTGAATCTTAGATGAAATTGCAGAAAAATAAACCTTCTTCTTCCTACTAAATTCAGAAATTACAATTTTCTCTAAATAGCTCAAATTATGGCAATTACAAAATCAACATCTTTAATTAAACACGAAAGAAACAAGAATTTGACCAAAATAATAATTTTTCTATTTTCATTTTTCCTAGCCGCTTCATGTAATCACGAACCGTCAAAAAGTAGAGATTCCAGTATCCAAAATTCTCCAAATGAGAAACCTAAAAACAGTACTGAAGACTCAAGTGAAGTTATAGTTGATAATGACATTGACAAGCGCTTCAACGATTGTATAGCAGACAATGGCAGTACTATGGGAATGCTAGATTGTTATGACATTGCAATTGAAGAATGGACAAAGGAGATGAATAAATACTACAACTTGTTACTTCGAAATTTGAACAAAACGGAAAGAAAAAAGTTGATTCTTGCCCAATCGAAATGGTTAGAATTTTCTGAATTAGAACTTCAATTCAACAACGAATTTTACGGGAACATGGATGGCTCAATTTGGCCTATTATAGGTCTTAATGAGACAATGGAAAAAGTAAAAAATAGAGCCTTGAATTTTAAAGCCCATTATGGAGCGATAACAGGAGACGCAATTAGAGGGAATTAATTCATCAACGAACTTTCGTCCAGCTTTTCATTCTTTGCGGAGAGAGAGGGATTATTATCATGAACCCGTTTTTGGGGAGGCTTAAAGTTCGAAAAGCTAGTCGTTTGACAACGACTTCTTTTTTTGTGGTGTTTCTTCACTCAAATGCAAGCATTTGGCTCGACACACCACAAAAAAAGCCGACCTTTCAGTCAGCTTTTCTTCTTTGCGGAGAGAGAGGGATTATTATCATGAACCCGTTTTTGGGGAGGCTTAAAGTTCGAAAAGCTAGTCGTTTGACAACGACTTCTTTTTTTGTGGTGTTTCTTCACTCAAATGCAAG
>Ga0169931_10006052_pt1 | contig 18329 bp, 19 predicted proteins | sample Kivu_15m_20L_FD_129675 | JGI IMG/M metagenome (GOLD analysis project Ga0169931, IMG submission 129675) | Freshwater microbial communities from Lake Kivu, Western Province, Rwanda to study Microbial Dark Matter (Phase II) - Kivu_15m_20L... | ecosystem: Environmental > Aquatic > Freshwater > Lake... | reverse complement strand
TGCAGGTTCCAATTTCCAGGTATATCGCCCGGTCACCATGGCGGTGTTCGCCATGCAGAAGTCCCTTTTCGGTAACGATGCAGGTGCCTTCCACCTCGTAAGCCTGCTGCTCTATGCGGGTGTCTGCCTCCTCGTCCTGCGCCTCTTCGAGCGCCTGTTCAGGGGTATGCCGCAACAGCTTCTGGGGGTCGCCGTATCGCTCTTCATCATCCACCCCATCCACACCGAGGTGGTGGCCAATGTGAAGGGACAGGATGAGCTGCTGGCCGCCTTGTTCTGCCTGGGCGCCCTGCTCCTCTTCGCCCGTGGGTTGGAGGAGCCCGCGAACAGCCGCCGTCACCTGGCAGCTGCCTCCGTGCTCTACCTCCTCGCCCTGTTCTGCAAGGAAAGCGCAGCGGCCTTCCTGGCGGTGTTCGGCATCTACGCGTGGGTGGTAGCCGGGGTCCGCGATGTGCGCCGCGGTGCATGGACCGTTCCGTTCGCTGGTGCGCTCGCCCTGTTCCTGCTGGCCCGGCATGCGGCCATTGGCCACATCGATGAGGCGATCGAGACATCGGTGCTCGAGAACGTCCTCTACGGGGCGCCGGATGCCCTGTGGCACAGCGCCACCGTGGCGTCGATCCTGTGGCTGCATATCAAGCTGATGTTCGTTCCACATCCGCTCAGCTGGGACTATTCGTTCAACCAGCTTCCGATCACCTCCTGGGCCGCGGTCACACCCTGGCTGGGGGTGCTTGCCATCGGCGCACTGATCGCTGCCGCCTACCTGCTCCGTGTCCGGCGACCCGCCATCACCTTCGGGCTGTTGTTCTTCCTGGTGATGCTCACCCCCACGGCCAACATCTTCTTCCTGAACGGGACCACCTTCGCCGAGCGTTCACTGTTCCTTCCATCGGTCGGTTTCATAGCGGCGATGTTGATGTTGTGGGATGCCGGGCGGCATGCGCTGGCGGACCGGTTGCCGTCCGCGCTGCCCCGGGCACTTGTGGTGGTGGTGGTACTCGTGTTCAGTGGCCTCACCATGGCCCGCGTAGGCGATTGGTCGGACGAACTGGCGCTCCATCGTTCGGGGGTGCGCAACGCACCGAACAGCAGCAGGACACGTGCAGGCCTGGGTACCGCCTATATGAACCTTGCAGAACGCGAACCCAATGGTGCACGGCGGGCTGCGCTGGTGGACAGTGCCGTCACCCACCTGCGGCGGAGCATCGCCATCATGCCGGACAACTGGAACGCGAATTACAAACTGGGCCTCATCATGGCGATGCAGGGTGATACGGCCACCGCGGTCGAGCTCTACGAGCGATCCATCGCAGCCGATCCGAGTATCCTTGCCCTGATCAACCTGGGCAGCCTGCATGCGGCTGCAGGTCGCACGGGCCCTGCGCTCACCTGTTTCGGACAGGCGCTGAAGCTGGAGCCTCGCAACAGGATGGCCCTGACCAATCTGTGCCTGGTGCACCTGCGCCGCGGCGAACTGGATGCATGCATCGAATACGGAGAGCGTGCACTATCCATCGATCCGGGGAACGCACGCGTCCGGGATCTGCTCGCAAGCGCCCACGAACAGCGTGGTGAAGCGGACCTTGCCGCCAGCTACAGGGCCCCTGTCAGGCGCAAGTGAGCCGGATCGATGCCACTCTCGCAGGTTCATCGATCGACCGTAGCTTTGGTTCACCAAACCGCACGCGATGAAACCCCGTATCCTCCCACTGCTCGGACTCCTTGCCACCGTGAACCTCCCTGCGCAAAGCATGGAGGAACTGATGCGGAAAGCGATGGAGCAGCAAGGTGGCCAGCAGAAGGTGACCATTGAAGAGAACAGGGACCCTTTCGTTCCGCTCACGTTCACGGGCAGCTACCGGATGGAGGTGCATACGTACAAGAGTGGTAAGGAGGAGAAGGACAGCCCCGTGAACCTGGTGATGGCCTTCAAGCCCGATGCCATGGCCATGGAACCGAATTCCGGTGGCAAGGCACAAGCGCGGATGGTGTTCGACCTGAAGGGCAAACTGATGTACACGCTGATGACGGATGACAAAGGGCAACGGTCCGGCATCAAGATGAAAATGATGAAGATGAACGTGGAGGGCAGCGCGGGCGGTCCCACGAAGGATGCCAAGGTGGAACGCACCAATGAGACCAAGGTGATCGACGGACGCACCTGCATCAAGTACACCTACAGCGACGCAACGGGACGGGGAGAGGCCTGGGTGGCGGAGGAGGTGAAGTGGGACATGATGACGGTGCTGAACGAGATGCTCGGTGGCAGGGGAACGGAAGCCTGGCAGCGCGGTGGCATGGGCGGCCTGATGATGGAGAACGCGTGGAATAGCGCGGACGGCAAGGAGAAGGTGGTGATGTACACGCGTGATGTGGTGCAGGGAAAGGTGAACGATGCACTGTTCTCCACCGCGGGATACACCATCCAGGACATGAGCGCGTTCTCCACCTTCGGTCAATGAGGCGCGCCTCGCTCAGCAGGTACCGATGCCGATCAACCGCACACATGTGCTCATCGCAGCGCTGGCCGGTTCGCTGGGCCTGAACGCCTGGGTGATGTTAAAGGCACTGCGGGGAAGGGACCGGGGCGTGCTGCCGGATATCGCACAGCAGACCCGGACCGAAGCCAGGGAGGACCTGTTCACGTTGGTGACGATCCGGAAAGATGCCATTGTGCTGCTGGGCGACAGCCACCTGGAGTACTTCCCAGACGAGGACCTGCTTGAAGGCCATCGCGTCGTGAACCGTGGCATCAGCGGGGAGACCAGTGCGGACGTGCATTCGCGGTTGCCTGCCGTGCTTGCTGCACGTCCACGCGCGATCGTCCTGCTGGCGGGGGTGAACGACATCTTCATGGAACGCCCCCCGGATGGAACAATGAGCGAACTGGCAGCCATGGTGGATGACTGCCGCAGCGCGGGTGTCGAGCTCTTCGTGCTTTCCATCCCCCCGAACGCCATGCCGGCGGTGCAGGACGGCATCGACTCCATGAACAAGGACCTCGCGACCCTGTGCCGCAGCCGTGGGGTCCGGTTCGTGGACCTTGACAGCGCTTTGCGGAAGGATGGCCTCATCGATCCTGCGCTCACCTTCGATGGCCTCCACCTGAACGCAAAGGGGTATCTGCGCATGGCGGCAGCCCTCCGCGCGGTGCTTCCTCCTCCCACACGCCCCGTGTGAATGAACGGCACCACAGTTCACGGGGACCGGGCAGCGCTCAAGAAGCTCCTGGATGCCGCCTATGACCGGTATGCCTGTCCCGGCTTCATCACGGACGACCCCATCCAGCTGCCCCACGCCTTCGCCAGCAGGACCGATGCGGAGGTGATCGGATTCCTGACGGCCACCATTGCGTGGGGCCAGCGCAGGACCATCATCGCCAATGCCCGTAAACTCGTCGATCTGATGGATGGAGCCCCGCACGACTTCGTGATGCAGGCATCCCCCACCGACCTGCGACGAACGAGCGGCTTCGTGCATCGCACGTTCAATGGCACCGATCTGCGGCACTTCGTGCGGGGCCTGCGGCATGTGTACACCACCTACGGCGGGCTGGAGGATGCCTTCCTTGCCGATGGTTCGCCCGGGGCCATGGCACTGGCCATCCACCGCTTCAAGCAACGCTTCTTCGAACCCAGCCACCAGCGGCGCACGGAGAAGCATGTGGCCGACCCTGCGAAGGGTAGCAATGCCAAGCGCATCAACATGTTCCTGCGGTGGATGGTGCGCCCGACCGACCGTGGCGTGGACCTTGGCCTCTGGACACGCATCAGTCCGGCCGATCTGATGGTACCGCTCGACGTTCACACCGGTCGTGTGGCCCGCGAACTCGGCCTGTTGCAGCGGACGCAGGACGATTGGAAAGCGGTGGAGGAGCTGACCGCCGCCCTGCGCCTGTTCGACCCCCTGGACCCTGTGAAGTATGACATCGCGCTGTTCGGCATCGGCGTGGAACATACTGGCTGAATCCGTCATCCGGTGGCCCTGTCAGCGTTGCCCCGCTCGCCGGGGCGAGCGCTATCTTCGCACCGATGTCCTTCGCGAACCCGGCATTCCTGTGGGCCCTCAGCGCCCTGGCGATACCGGTGCTCATCCACCTCTTCCAGCTGCGGCGGTTCAAGCGGATCGATTTCCCGAACGTGCACCTGCTGGCGGAGGTCAACCAACAGACCCGTGCCCGGCGCAAGGTGCAACATTGGTTGGTACTGCTTGCGCGTATCCTTGCCCTCGCCTGCCTGGTGCTGGCCTTCGCGCGACCCTTCCTGCCGGGCAGCGCCGCCATCGCCGGCGAGCAGGTGGTGAGCATCCATGTGGATGACAGCCACAGCATGGATGCCTTGGGAAGCGAGGGTCGTGCTTTGGATGCTGCGCGCACGGCGGCACGCTCGATCATCACACAAGGCGCACCGAGCACGCGTTACCAGCTACTGACGGGCAGGTTCCAGGGCCGGGAGCAGTTGCTTGTGGACCGCGACGAGGCCCTGGAGAGCGCCTCCCGCGTGAGCACGGGCCCCAACACGCGACCACTCTCACAGGTCATGGCCCGGCAACGCGAAGCACTGCATGCGGGCGAAGCTCCGGTGAAGCGCGCATACCTCATCACCGACCTGCAACGGACCATCACCGACGTGGGAACATGGACCGCTGACAGCTCTGTGGAGCACATCATCGTACCGATACCCACGCAGGACGCAATGAACCTCAGCATCGACTCGGTCTGGTTCCAGGGGCCGGTGCGGCGGCTGGGGCAGCGGGAGTCGCTCACGGTGCGCATCAGCAACCATGGCGGGCAGGAGCTGGTGAACGTGCCCCTGCGCCTCACCGTGAACGGCGAACAACGGGCGATGACCACCTTCAGCATCGCGGGTGGCAGCACCATCGACAGCACGCTGCACTTCATCAGTGGCACCACGGGCGACCAATGGGGCACCATCGAGCTGGACGATGCGCCGGTGCGCTTCGATGACCGTTTTTACATCGCCTACCGCGTGCAGGAGTCCATCCGGGTCCTGTTGATCGGCGGTGCGGACGCCACGAGCGACGCGGACATCGAACGGGCGTTCAGTGCCAGCGGTACGACGGCGGACAGCACCCACCGCTTCAGCCGCATGGACCTGCGTGCCGTTGACCGTTCGCAGCTCAAGGGGCAGGACCTGATCGTGCTGAACGCATTGCCGGACGTGAGCAGCGGGTTGGTGCAGGACCTCAGCGATGCCCTGAAGGCCGGTGCCTCGGTGGCCGTCTTCCCCCCGCGCGAAGGCACCTCCATGGGTTACCGTGAGCTGCTGGCACGGGGAGGGATGACCGCCACACAGGACACCGATACAGCTCTTCGGAGAGTTGATCGCATCGATCTGGAGAAGCCCTTCTACCGTGACATCTTCAGCAACATGCCGCGCAACGTGGACCTGCCGCAGGGACGGGAACGATGGAACCTGCGCACGGCACCGGGAACCGATGTACTGCTGCGGATGCAGGATGGGCGTCCGTTCCTTGTTTCGCGGATGATCGAGCGCGGCAACATGTTCGTATGCGCCGCACCCCTGGCCGAGCGTTCGGGCAATTTCACGCGTCATGGACTCTTCGCGGCCACCCTGTTGCGCATGGCGGAACTCAGCCGTCCATCGCCGCCGCTCTACCACCACACTAACACAGCGGCGCTGCTGCCCCTATACGGACCTGAGCCGCCTGGAGACCGCGTGCCACACCTGCGTGGACCGGGGGGCGTGGACATCGTGCCCGAACTGCGCCGTGTGAATGGCAGCGCCTACCTGGCCCTGCATGATGAAGACCTCCCGGACGGTCAGTATGCGGTGACCTTCGACGGGGATACGGTGCTGGCGTTGGCATTGGACCTGGACCGGCGCGAGAGCGACCTGCGGACCATGGCGGTGGAGGAATTGAAAGCGGCGATCGAGCGGCGCGGTTTGAGCAACTTCAAGGTGCTGGAGGCCGGGGACGATCTTTCGCTACGTTTGGCTGAACTGGACCAGGACCGCAAGCTTTGGAAGTGGTTCGTGGCGTTGGCCCTGATCTTCCTTGTTGCCGAGGTCCTTCTGATACGCTTTCTCCGATGAGCCAGGTACTGCTTCAACACGTGAAGGTGATCGACCCGGGTGGGCCGCACCACGATGAACACATCGACATCCTCATCGCGGATGGCACCATCTCCAGGATCGGCGGGCGCATCCCCAAGGGTGAAGCGCGATCGATCAAGGGTGAACACCTGCACGTGAGCCCCGGATGGGTGGACCTGCGCGCGCACTTCCGCGAGCCCGGCGAGGAATGGAAGCAAGGGGTGTGGAACGGACTGGACGCCGCAGCCAACGGGGGCTTCACAGCGGTGGCCGTGCTGCCTTCCACGCGACCGGCCATCGATGGACGTCCGGGCATCACACACCTGCTCCATCAGGCGGCCGGACATGCCGTGCAGCTGTTGCCGCTTGGTGCCATCACCCAGGGGACCAGGGGGGAACAACTCGCCGAACTGCACGACCAGCGTGAAGCCGGTGCGGTGGGCTTCACCGACGACAAGCATAGCCTGCGGAACAGCCGCCTGATGCTGCTGGCGTTGCAGTACTCACAGGGGTTGCCAGGCAGCGCACCGCCACTGATGGTACATCCGTCCGACCCCCACCTGAGCCATGGCGGACAGATGCATGAGGGGGCCATGAGCGCCCGGCTGGGCTTGAGGGGCCTCTCCGCCATGGCGGAAGCGATCGCGCTGCAGCGCGACATCAGCCTGCTGGAGTATGCAGGTGGCCATCTGCATGCCGCCACCATCAGCACCGCGGAAAGTGTCGAACTGGTGCGGTCCGCCAAGGCAAAGGGTCTGCGCATCACGGCAAGCGTGGCGGCCTACAACCTTTTGCTGGACGATGGCTGCCTGCGCGGATTTGAAACGTCATACAAGGTGTTCCCGCCGTTGCGCAGCAGCCGCCACATCGATGCACTGCGCGAGGCGGTGAAGGATGGCACCATTGATGCCATCGTGAGCGACCACCGCCCGGAGGATCGTGAGCACAAACTGGTGGAATATGGGCAGGCTGCGTTCGGCATCATCGGCCTGGAGACCCAGTTCGCGGTAGCCAACACGGCACTGAAGGGTCGCATGAACCTGCGGCGCCTGATCGAACGGCTGTGCCATGGCCCAAGGGCTGTGCTGGGTCTGCCCGTGCCGCACATAGCACAGGGATCGAAGGCAGAGCTCACCCTGTTCGATCCTGAGGTGAATTGGACCTGCGAGGAGGCCGACCTGGTGAGCCGGTCGCACAACACACCCTTCCTTGGACAACGCTTCACAGGGCGTGCGGCGGGCATCGTGGGCCAGGGCCAGGCGGTGCTGAACGAACGGGCGCTCGATCTTATGCAGGCATAGAGGCAACGCAAAGCGCAAGCAACTCGCGCTGCACCGCTGCACATCCATCCTTCGCATACCAGGCATGAAGAGCCTCCTTCATCGCCTCGGTGTCGCGTACTTCCTTGGGAGCAGCGAGGAAACGGTCCACAAGGGCCTGCGCCGCAGCGGGTCGTGGACCCCAGGTGAAGAGTTCTGCGCCGGAGGCATCGTCGATCGCCAGTAGTTTCGGGATACTGCGTGCACCGCGCGTAAGGTGAAGTTCCATCAGCGCCGGATGTTCATCGCGGAACACGAAGCGCACCTGGAGCCCCGGAGTGCGGGCGGCAAGGTGCACCATGGCAGGACAGCACTGGGCCGCATCGCCACACCAGTATTCAGTGAGCACCAGCCAGGTCTGTGGCGAGCGGATGGGGAGGCCTGTCTGCAGTTCGGGCAGCAACTCCATGCGTGCGTTCCAGCGACGTGCGCGGGCCAGGTTCAGCTTGGTGTAGGCGACAAGGTGCCCTGAGCGGTCGGCACCGGAAGTACCGCCCTCTGCCACCACCTGTTCAAATCCGGCGTGATAGCCCTCTGCATCCAACGCAACGGCCAGCGCCGTTCGGAGCGGTCCAGACCCGTTCATTGACCGGCGGTCGCCGTGCTGTCCGCCTCCATGGCCTTGAAGCGGGCGATGAGCTCCTCATCGGTGTACTTGAGGTTCTCGATGGCCTGCCGGGCCTGGCTGGCATACGCATGATCAGGGAAATTCCGAATGAGCTCCATGTATGCGGCCTCCGCTTCGCCCAAGCGGTCCATATCCGCGTCGATCACGAACGCTTTCAGGTAGTACGTATCCGCCAGCTTGTTCCAGGAGGGATAGTCGCGGATGATGCGGTCATAGAGGAAGATGCTCTGTTGTGGGTCCTTCATGCTACGCGCCACACCAGCCGCGCGGAACAGGAACTCTGGAGCGAGGCTGTCCAAGGGCAGGGCGGTGGCATAGGCCTTGTAGACATCCAGCAGGGCCTGGGCGTTCCGCTGATCGAAGAGACCGCTGTTGAACAGTGAATCCTCCATCTGCTGTATGCGGGAGCGCATTTCGGCGGCCTTGGAGGCGGTTTCATCCACCGGGGCGTCAGAACCGCAGGCGATCAGCATCACGCCTGCCGCCATGGAAAGTAGGGTACGCATCGCAGCCATCATTTCAGAACAGGGAAACGCATCTTGTAGCGGGCATCGCATTTACCGCGGCCGATGTCACGCAACCTGCCTTGCAGCAGCCGCTGGCGCAGCGGGGCCAGATGATCAGTGAACAGCACACCGTCCAGGTGATCGTGCTCGTGCTGGATCACCCGTGCTGCGAAACCGCTGAACTCCTCCTCGTACTCCTTGAAATGCTCGTCCTGGTAGTGGAGCACGATGCGCTCAGCGCGATAGACCTCCTCGCGGATACCGGGAATGCTCAGGCAGCCTTCTTCGAAGCCCCACTCCTCGCCCTCCTCCTCCACGATGTACGGATTGATGAACGCCTTCTTGAAGTCCTTCAAATGAGCCTCCTCGGTGGGTTTCCCATCTTCATCCTCGGCAAAGGGTGAAGCGTCCACCACGAACAGGCGGATGCTCTGGCCGATCTGGGGGGCCGCGAGACCCACGCCGTTCGCCTCGTACATCGTTTCGAACATATCGGCGATGAGCTGCTGCAACCCTGGGTGCCCGGGTTCGATGTCCTTGGCGACCCTCTTCAGGACCGGATCGCCGTAAGCACGGATGGGGAGTATCATGGGAACGATCGCAAAGGTAAGGGCGTACTGTGTGCCTGCCGCTCCTGCAGTTCAGCCCCGGTGTGCATCCAACCACCCTTGCAGCAGGATCGTGGCACTGATGCGATCCAGCTGGCCCTTGTCGCGCCGCGCCATTCGCCCCTTGCCACTGGCCAGCAGCGTCTGTTGTGCCATGCGGCTGGTGAAACGCTCGTCCACGGTCTCCACCCATTGCCCGGGGAAGGCCTTCTTCAGGTGCCCGATGAACTCCAGCACATGGGGCGTGGCATCGGTGGGCTTTCCGTCCAGGTGCATGGGCAGGCCCACTACGAACCCGTCCACGGCCTCTTTGGCCACGTAAGCTTTCAGGTAGGCGAAGAGCTCGGTGGTGGGCACTGTGTCCAGTGCGGTGGCGATAATGCGCAGGGGATCCGTGACCGCGAGGCCGGTCCGTTTCAACCCGTGATCGATGGCGATGACACGCGGCATGCGATGCGAAGGTCGGCCAAGGAGCCCATCTTTGCAGCATGCATGAACTGATCGAAAAGGCATGGAACGACCGCAGCATGCTGCGCGACGGGGAGGTGGTGCTTGCCATCGAAGGGGTGATCGAACGGCTGGACCGCGGAGAACTGCGTGTTGCAGAGCCTCAAGGTGACGGTTGGGGAGTGAACGAATGGGTGAAGAAGGCTGTACTGATGTACTTCCCCATCAAGCAGATGCGCACCTACGAGGTGGGCCCGCTGGAGTTCCACGACAAGATCCCGCTGAAGAAGCACTATGCCTCGCTGGGCGTCCGCGTGGTGCCGCACGCCATTGCCCGTCATGGAAGCTACCTGGCCCCCGGCGTGATCCTGATGCCCAGCTACGTGAACATCGGCGCCTACGTGGACAGCGACACCATGGTGGACACCTGGGCCACGGTGGGCAGCTGCGCGCAGATCGGCAAGGGCGTGCACCTGAGCGGCGGCGTGGGCATCGGCGGTGTGCTGGAGCCCGTGCAGGCGGCGCCCGTGATCATTGAGGACGGCTGCTTCATCGGCTCGCGTGCCATCGTGGTGGAGGGCGTGCGCGTGGGGCGTGAAGCCGTGCTCGGCGCCAACGTGGTGCTCACCGCCAGCACCCGCATCATTGATGTCACCGGCCCCGAGCCCAAGGAGATGCGCGGGTACGTAACGCCCCGCTCCGTGGTGATCCCCGGCACCGTGCCCAAGCAGTTCCCCGCGGGCGAATACGGCGTGCCCTGCGCGCTCATCATCGGCCAGCGCAAGGAGAGCACCGACAAGAAGACCAGCCTGAACGAGGCGCTAAGGGAGCATAACGTAGCGGTATGAAGCAGTTCCTCGTCATCCAGACCGCCTTCCTGGGCGATGCCGTTCTGGTGACGAGCATTCTGGAGAAGCTGCACGCCCACCACCCCGATGGCGCCATTGACCTGGTGGTCCGCAAGGGGAACGACGGACTGTTCACGGGCCACCCCTTCCTGCGGAAACTGTTCGTGTGGGACAAGCGTACGGGCAAGAACAAGGGGCTGTTCAAACTCATCGGCGAACTACGCAGGACCGAATACGACCACATCATCAACTGCCAGCGCTTCTTCAGCACGGGGTTGATGACCGTACTGGCGCTCGGGAAGGAAAAGATCGGCTACGACAAGAACCCGTTTAGCTTTCTCTTCAGCCGCACGGTGAAGCATGTTATTGGGGACGGGCGGCACGAGGTGGATCGCCTCAATGCGCTCATCGAACACCTCACGGACGGCCAGCGGCCCATGCCCCGGCTCTACCCCACAGCGGAAGATCGGGCGAAGGTGAACGCGCTGCAGGAGATCCACATGAAGGGCCACAGCGGCTACGTGTGCATCGGACCCGCCTCGGTCTGGTTCACCAAACAATGGCCGGAGCACAAGTGGATCGGTCTGGTGAAGGCCTTGCCGAAGGACAAGCAGGTCTTCCTGATCGGCGCGCCAGGTGATTCCGCATTGGCCCAACGAATCATCGCCGCCAGCGGTCGTGGTGTGGACCTCAGCCGCGAATTGAAACTGCTGGAAAGTGCCGCCCTGATGCAGGGCGCTGCGATGAACTACGTGAACGACAGCGCGCCGCTCCACATCGCGAGCGCCATGAACGCACCGGTCACCGCGGTGTTCTGCAGCACAGTGCCGGCCTTCGGCTTCGGGCCTTTGAGGGCGAACGGACACGTGATGGAGACCACGGAGCAACTGGACTGCCGCCCCTGCGGCCTGCATGGGCACCGGGCATGCCCGAAGGGGCATTTCAGGTGTGCTGAGGGGGTCGTACCCGCTACCGTTGCATCCTGAGGCAGGACCTACTTTTGCGGCCCTTCGGTTATGTCCCGCACGTCGTCATATTCCGTGGATCCTGCCCGCCTTGACGGCGTGGTGAACGAGCCGCTTTTCCAAGCGGTGGCTGCGGAAGCGGCTCACCAGCGCATTCCCGCCTTCGCCATCGGCGGCTATGTTCGCGACCGGCTGATCGGGCGGCCCTGCAAGGACATCGACTTCGTGGTGGAAGGCGACGGCCCATCCTTCGCCCAAGCTGTGGCCCGGCGGCTCAAGGCCGAACCCGTGCACGTCTTCAAGAACTTCGGCACCGCCATGTTCACCCTTCGGGACCCCCAAGGTGACATACAAGTGGAGTTCGTGGGTGCCCGCAGGGAGAGCTACAGCCGTAACAGCCGCAAGCCCCAGGTGGAGGCCGGCACCATCCAGGACGACCAGGAACGGCGCGACTTCACCATCAATGCGCTTGCCATATCGCTGAACGCAGGGAGCCTTGGCGCCCTCGTGGACCCTTTCGGCGGCATCCTCCACCTTGACCAAGGGCTGCTGCGTACGCCACTGGACCCGGACATCACTTTCAGCGACGACCCCCTGCGGATGTTGCGCGCGGTCCGGTTCTCCACGCAGCTGGGGTTCACCATCGACCCTGATACGTTTGCGGCCATCCAGCGCAATGCGCCGCGGCTGGAGATCATCAGCGCCGAGCGCATCCATACCGAGCTCAACAAGATCATCCTCACACCGAAGCCCAGCAAAGGCTTCCTCATGTTGCGCGATACCGGCCTGATGCAGGAGTTCCTGCCCGAGTTCCTCGAACTGGCGGGAGCTGAGGAACGGTTCGGGATAGGCCACAAGGATAACTTCCACCACACACTGCAGGTTCTGGACAATGTGTGTTCTCAGAGCGATGACCTGTGGCTGCGCTGGGCGGCCGTGCTGCACGACATCGCCAAACCACGCACCAAGCGCTTCGAGCCCGGTACCGGCTGGACCTTCCACGGCCACGAGGACAAGGGGGCACGGATGGTCCCCGGCATCTTCCGCAGACTGAAGCTGCCCCTGGATGACCAGATGAAGTTCGTACAAAAGCTGGTGGCCCTGCACCTGAGGCCCATAGCGCTTACCAAGGATGAGGTGACCGACAGTGCGGTGCGCCGGCTGCTGTTCGACGCAGGTGATGCCATCGACGCGTTGATGATCCTTTGCCGCGCGGACATCACCAGCAAGAACGAGAAGAAGAAGGAACGCTACCTGCGCAACTACGAGCTGGTGATGCAGAAGCTCAAGGACGTGGAGGAAAAGGACCGCGTGCGCAATTTCCAGCCGCCCATCACCGGCGAGGATATCATGCATGCCTTCAACATCGCGCCCTGCAAGCTTATCGGCGACATCAAGACCGTGATCAAGGACGCCATCCTCGACGGTCACATACAGAACGAACGCAGCCAGGCATGGCGGTTGATGCTGGAGACAGGCGGGACCCTGGGCCTGCAGGCCGCGGAAACCAGGGACCACGGACCACGCAGGCCATCCGGGGACAGCGGTTCTCCGGGCAACACGTAGTTTCGCCGAAGCGACCGGCGGGGGCCATCCCACCGCTCCCCCACCCCACCATGCGCATCTACCGTTTCCGTGTCCTTATCGACCACGAGAGCGAAGCCGTCCGGGACATCGAGATCGGCAGCGAACAGACCTTCCTGGACCTGCACACCGCCATCAAGGAGGCCTTCGGGTTCATCGGCCAGGAAATGGCATGCTTCTACGTGAGCGACGAGAACTGGGATAAAGGGCCGGAGATCCCCTTGGCAGACCTGGGCTTCTCCGAAGAAGGCGAAGTGCCCGCGCTGATGCATGAGGTATACATCAGCGACCACATCCGAGGCACCAGCCAACGCTTCGTCTATGCTTACGATTTCCTGCATATGTGGATGTTCATGGTGGAGCTCATCCAGGCCGGGGATCCCGCTGCGGGCGTGACCTATCCCCGTGTGGTATTGAGCATGAACGAGGCTCCCGGGGAACACAGCCGTGAGGACGACCTCACCGCAGGCATCATGGAGGACGACCCGTATGCGTTGGATGCAGAGGAACAGCAGTACGAGGAGGACGATGAGCACGGCTTCGGAGAGGACGATGACCACAACGAGTTCGGCCATGGAAGCACGGACGAGCTGGGGGATGAGTATCGCTGAGCGGTGAATACGCCCACCGCCGATACCAAGCCACCGCTGCTCATCGTGATCGGTGGTCCAACGGCGTCCGGCAAGACCAGGGCGGCGGTGCAGTTGGCGCACGCGCTCGGCACAGAGGTCATCAGCGCCGATTCACGCCAGTTCTACCATGCCATGCGCATCGGAACGGCACGACCGACCAGAGAGGAATTGTGCGGTGTGCCACACCATTTCCTTGGTCATCTGGCGTTGGAGGAGACATGGAGCGCCGGGCAGTTCGCACGCGCCGCGGAGCCGGTGCTTCAAGCCATCCTTCAACAGCACGGAACGGCCATCCTGGTGGGTGGCAGCGGGCTCTACATCGATGCTCTGGTGAAGGGGCTGGATGCGTTGCCCGCCGGCAATGGCAAGGTGAGGACACGGCTGCAGGAACGGTTCAGACGTGATGGGCTCGAAGCATTGTTGAGCGAACTGGAGCAACGTGATCCTGCTTCGCATGCCCGCATCGACCGCTCCAACCCACACCGGGTGATCCGCGCGTTGGAGATCTGCATCATCACCGGTCGCCCATACAGCGAGCAGCGCAGTTCACCCCGTGACCGCACCGATGTCCGCGTCCTGCGACTGGCCCTGGAACCGGACCGTGCCACCCTGTACCAGCGCATCGATGCACGCGTGGACCGCATGATCTCCGAAGGACTGGAGCACGAAGTGCGTTCTTTGCACCCCTACCGGCACCTGAACGCCTTGTTGACCGTGGGCTACACCGAGCTCTTTCGTTACTTCGATGGCGCCATTGACCGCGGCACGGCGATCGGCTTGATCAAGCAGCACAGTCGTAACTACGCCAAGCGCCAGCTCACCTGGCTTCGGCGCGACGATACCTGGCACAGGGTGCCCCCCGACGATGTGGACACCATGATGCGCATCGTCCAAGCACGGTGACCACCGCAACGATGGGCCACGTGCACCACCGCATCGGGCATGTGTTAGTTTCGTGCAGGGATCGCCATGGGCCAGGAACGGTTGGAGCACTTGCGTTCGATGCTGGCGGAGGAGCCAGGTGACCTCTTCCTGCGCTATGCGATCGCCCTGGAGCACAAGCGCAAGGGAGCGATGGAACAAGCTGTCCTGGACCTGGAGGGCATCCTTCGCGATGAACCACTACACGTTGCCAGCTATTACCAACTGGCGGTGATGCTGGCGGACCTTGACCGACCGCAGGAGGCCATCGAAGTATGCGATGCCGGCAGCCTGCAGTGCATCGTGACAGGGGATCGCAAGGCGCGCATGGAGCTGCTGGCATTGCGTGACCAACTGTCCTTGGACCTGCCGTGAAACGCTGGATCGGCATATCGGCACTGGTACTGGTCGCGGCTATCTGGTCGGCCACCGAACACGTGCACGACCACCTGGCCATCACCGCCCCGAGCGGCGCCCGAACGGCCGTGGTGGAAGGGTGGATGCCGCGTGAACACATACCGGCGTTGGTGCACCTGCTGGAGCAAGGCGGTTACGAACGGATCTACGTGACGGGCACCATGCGATTGTTCGCCTACTACCTGGAAAAGGAGCAGGCCCTCGTGGTGGACTTCAGCGAACCCGCCGATGGAGAGCTTGTGGTGAATGCAAGCGGCATCGATGGCGCGCGTCTGGTGGTGCTGAACGAGCATGACACCCTGATGGACGTGGCAGTGAGCAGCAACCCCACCGAATACGGCAGCATACTTCCGCCGGGTTCGATGTCCCTTACCCTTGGGAGCTTGCATGCAGGCCAGCTGGCGCAGGGAACGCGGAACATCTTCGTGAAGGAACTGCTGATCCATGGCACCAATGCACATGCCCTTGCCGCCCGCACATCACGGTTGATGGCGGATGGCACCCGAAGTACGGCCGCACCCACCTTTGCCGAGTGGGGGGCCTCGTTGCTGTCCGGCGCAGGCATACCAGCTGATCGCTTGGTGCCGGTACCGGCCACCGCTGCGGACCTGGGACGCACGCTGGCCAACGCCCGGGCATTCGCCGACCGGGCACGCACTGACAACCTCCGGGCCGTTGACCTCATCTCGCTGGGAGTGCATGCACGTCGCTCACAGCGTGTATACCAACAGGCCTGTGGCGCCGGTGTTAAGGTGGGAGTGCTGTCGCTGGACGATCCGGAAACGCCGCGCAAAGGTTGGTGGAAGCGTCGCATGGGCATCACCCGGGTGCTGAAGGAGCTGGCCGGCATACCCGCCGCGGAGGTCATGGATGGCGCTGCGATGCCCTGAACAGGATGCAGGCGCGGATCGGGAACTCCATCTTTGCAACATGAGCAACCCCGGACGACCACCCTTATCGGAGCTGCCGGCGTTCTACCATCGCTACGTGGAACGCGTCCCCGACGAGGACTTGAACGGGGCCTTGGAGGAGAGCTTCCGTAAGGCCATGGACATGTTCGCAGGGATCGACGAAGCCACCAGCCTGCACCGCTACGCACCCGGCAAATGGAGCGTTCGCGACCTGGTGCAACATCTCATCGACTGCGACCGCATCTTCGCCTATCGCGCGCTTCGGATCTCACGTGGCGACACCACCCCGCTGCCCGGGTTCGATGAGGATGCCTACGCGGCTGCGGCCGGAGCGGATGCCCGCCCATGGAGCGAGCTGTGCACCGAATGGCAGGAGGTGCGCCAAAGCCTGAACAGCCTGTTCCGCAGTTTCACCGGTGCGGCACTGTTGCGAACCGGCACGGCCAACAGCGGCACCATCAGTGTGCGGGCCTTGGGCTGGATCGCCGCCGGGCATACCTTGCATCACCTGCACATCCTCCACGAACGCTACCTGACCGATGGCCGCACGTAGTATCCAACAGTGGTTCGACGCCTACGGTGAAAGCCACCAGCACCCCACGAACAAGGCCATCCATTGGATCTGTGTGCCCACCATATACTTCTGCGTGGTGGCCCTCCTCTGGAGCGTTCCATCACCCCTGCCGGACCGGTTGCCGGGGGGCTGGGCCGCCATGGTGGCCGCATTGCTGGTGGTGCTCTTCTACATCCGTTTATCCGTGTCCGTAATGGTGGGTATGGCACTGTTCACAGGTGGATGCCTCCTGCTCTGCAGCACGGTGGAGCGCGCGAGCCCGTGGCCGCTCTGGTCCGTGGCGATGCTGCTGTTCGTGGCAGCCTGGATCGGGCAGTTCTACGGACACAAAGTGGAGGGCCGAAAGCCCAGCTTCCTCGACGACCTCCAGTTCCTGATGATCGGGCCTGCGTGGTTGATGGGATCGATCTACCGTCGTATCGGTATCCGCTATTGAGCCACCGGATGGAAATACCGCGGCGCATGTCCATCGCCCACATCGGGATGGAAGATGCGGACCAGGTCGGCCAGCAGCACTTCCGGCTCCAACAGGGCCGTGCCGAAAAGGTCTGCGCGGGTGCTGTTGCCGTAAAAACCCCGCTCTGACAGGGCGGCGAGGCGGGTCAGGCGCGGATCACCCTGCGCGAGGTCGGTGGCTGATGGTTGCCCGGGATGCGCGATGACCATACCGACGTGGTCAAGGGAGTCCGTCAGCGCCACGAAGGACTCGAGGTCCAGGGGATGGCTTCCGCTCGCTGTGTCCGAAAGGAAATAACGTGCACCGGCATCCCGCACGAAAGTGGCCATGTAACTGCTACCGGCAGCGGCGTGGAAATGACCGCCCCAGGCACTGCCGAAGAAAACCAATGGACGCTCTTGCACGCCGGCCACCCGGTTGCGAACGCGTTCATAGCGAGCAACGATGTTCGCATGGATGCTGTCGGCCTCGCCCTGGCGACCCAGCAACGCGCCGAACACGCGGATCCATTCAGCGCGACCCAACGGATGCTCTTCCAGGAATTCGGTCACCGGGACCAGGACGGCACCCTGGAGTTGAGGTGCACCCTGTGCGATACCAGGCAACTGATCGAAGACGAGCTCCGGCGACAGGGCGAGATAACGCTCCTTGTCCAACCGATCACCCCGCACCAGTTCGGCCACCTTCCCGGATGCCACCCGCTCCTGGAAACGGGGATCGGGCACCTGCGCCACGTATGCCGCCCCCACCAGTTCATGGCCCGCACCCAAGGCAAGGATGTAGGGTATATGCGTGGTGCTGAGCACCGCGATGCGGGACGGAGGGCGCTCAGGCACCGGGATCACCGCCAAGGTATCCCCCCGCCCCCCCGGCCCGAACACGATCACGCGTTGCTCCCCCTCCTGCGCCTGGAGTTGGAAACGGGTCGCGTGCGTATTCGCAACGTCACGCCAAACGCCCGGTCCGTTCGGTGCTTGCTGACCGGCACAGGCGGCAAGGAGGCCGAGCAAGGGAAACACCGCTTTCATCGCAGCTCGCGGATCATCTCCAGCAGCGTTTCACGCACGGTATCATTGCCCTGTGGGATGCCGCTGGCCTGCTGCTCAACGGTATGGTGCGGTCGCTCGCCATGCGTCAGGGGGCCGCTGGGCATACCATCGGGGACATACCGTACCAACGGGATGCGCAACTCAAGCCCCGATGTTGGAAGCAGTGCCCTGAACTCGCGACCGCCGGTGAAGCTCAATGCATTGGTGCCCACCTCCTCACCCACCACGCGCGCCCTGCCACTCCTCCTGGCCATCATGACCAAGGCCGCTGCCGCATCCCGCGTTGCCCCATCACAGACCACGTACACCTTGCCGGTGAACGCCTTCTTCTGCGGGGGAAGGTGCTGCAGGCGTAGATCATCCGGACGCAGGTGTGAGGTCCG